>OKNF01000112.1_pt1 | contig 22276 bp, 19 predicted proteins | sample 1613121 | NCBI WGS metagenome assembly OKNF01 (sample SAMN04436838, study PRJEB24849) | human gut metagenome | biome: human gut; feature: NICU; material: stool | host: Homo sapiens | place: USA: Saint Louis, MO | collected 2011-09-08
CGACTATCGCACCGACGACGCCTGGGTGACCGCTGACTATACGCTGGTGGCGCCGAAGGTTTCCGGCTACATTCGCGACGTGCGGGTGCGCGACAACCAGCAGGTAAAGGCGGGCGACCTACTCGCCACGCTGGATGACCGCGACTACCGCGTGGCGCTGGAGAGCGCCGAAGCCAACCTGCAACTGAGCGAGGCGAAGCTCGCTGGTATACAGGCGCAACGTGAACAACAGCAGGCGGTGATCGCGCAAAACAGGGCGGCGGTAAACGCCAGCCAGGCGACGCTCAGCTACGCCGGGCAAAACGCCGAGCGCTATCGCCGCCTGTTGCAGAGCGGAACCGCCACCGCCGACGAGCAGCAGAAAGCCAGCTCGGCGATGCGCTCCGCCACGGCGCAGGTTGAGCAGAACCGCGCCGCCGTGCTGGCGGCGGAAAAACAGACCGCCATCCTGCTGGCCGCTCAGAAGCAGGCGGAAGCGGAGATCGCCGCGGCTAAAGCGGCGGTGGATCAGGCGAAGCTGAATCTTTCTTATACGCGCATCGTGGCGCCGATCGGCGGCATGGTGGGACAGCGCGCGCTGCGTCAGGGCGCTTACGTCTCCGCCGGCACGCACCTGCTGGCGCTGGTGCCGTTGCAGCAAAGCTACATTATCGCCAACTACCTGGAAACGCAGCTGACTGATGTGAAGCCGGGCCAGCCGGTTGAAATCGCCGTCGACGCCCTGCCCGGCCATCGTTTCCACGGACGCGTCGACAGCATCGCGCCGGCGACCGGCGCCACCTTCTCGGCGATCGCGGCGGACAACGCCACCGGCAACTTCACGAAAGTGGTGCAGCGCCTGCCGGTGAAGATCGTGCTGGACGCGCAGCAGTCCGACCTGGCGCGCCTGCGCGTCGGTATGTCGGTGATCCCGGAAATTAAGGTGAAGTAAGCTGGCGAAAAGCGCGAATTGCGCCTATTTATTTTGTGATCGAATCCGCGTAAATTAGCGCGCGATCCCGTTCTGAGTTGCTCAGGGCTACCGGGGAGCAGCGTTGCCACACTGAAGAATGGCATCCTGTTCCCGTTCTGTTCGCGTTGCGCTGGCCGGGGATCGCCATCGTCGTAACCGCTCAGAGGAGTTTTCAGGTGAAATACGCGTTGATGGGAATCTCTTTTTTCCTGTTAGTCTGGGTTGGCACCTTCGTGCTGATGCTGTAACCGTGCGGAAATGGGGGCGACGTCGTGCGTCGCCCGATTTACCGCTACGCCTGCGGCGTTTCGCTGCTTTTCATCGCGCCCGGCGCTAAGATGCCATCGGCACGAAACATCGCTTTAATGCCCCGCACCGCCTGCCGTATGCGATCGCTGTTTTCAATCAGCGCGAAGCGCACATGAGTATCGCCGTAGTCGCCGAAGCCGACACCGGGCGAGACGCAGACTTTCGCCTCCTGTAACAGCCGTTTGGCGAACTCCAGCGAACCGAGATGCGCGTACTGTTCGGGGATTTTCGCCCAGACATACATCGACGCCTTCGGCATTTCCACCATCCAGCCCGCCTCATGCAGCCCTTTCACCAACACGTCGCGCCGCCGCTTATACTGCCCGGCGATATCGCGCACGCACTGCTGATCCCCTTCCAGCGCGGCGATGGCCGCCACCTGCAATGGCGTAAAGGTGCCGTAATCGTGGTAGCTTTTGATGCGCGCCAGCGCTGCCACCAGCTCTTTGTTGCCAACCATAAAGCCAATGCGCCAGCCCGCCATATTGTAGCTTTTCGACAGGGTGAAGAACTCAACCGCGACGTCGCGCGCGCCCGGCACCTGCATAATCGAGGGCGCCTTCCAGCCGTCGTAGACGATATCGGCATAGGCGAGATCGTGCACCACCAGCACGTTGTACTGCTTCGCCAGCGCAATCACGCGCTCGAAAAAATCCAGCTCGACGCACTGCGCGGTAGGGTTAGAGGGAAAACCGAGGATCATCATCTTCGGCTTCGGGTAGCTTTCGCGGATCGCCCTTTCCAGCTCGTTAAAGAAATCGACGCCCGCCACCAGCGGCACCGAACGCACCTGCGCGCCGGCAATTACCGCGCCGTAAATATGAATGGGGTAGCTGGGATTCGGCACCAGCACGGTGTCGCCGTGATCGAGCGTCGCCAGCATCAGATGCGCCAGTCCCTCTTTCGAGCCGATGGTGACGATCGCCTCCGATTCAGGATCGATATCGACCGCATAGCGATCGGCATACCAGCGGGAGATGGCGCGACGCAGGCGTGGAATGCCGCGCGAGGTAGAGTAGCCGTGGGTGTCATCGCGCTGCGCCACCTGACAGAGTTTTTCCACGATATGCGGCGGCGTAGCGCCGTCCGGGTTGCCCATGCTGAAATCGATAATATCTTCGCCGCGCCGACGCGCAGCCATCTTCAGCTCAGCGGTAATGTTGAATACGTAAGGGGGAAGGCGTTCAATACGGGAAAAACGACGAGACGAGCTGTTATCAGCCATAGCATCCTCTGAAGTACGTAAGCGCCCGGACCGTCCGAGCGACGCTGACCACCGATGTGGTCGAAGAATGAACATAGCCTGGCGACGGTCAGTTTGTCGACAGAAAAAAATAAACGGCGTGACGGACGGCGATGCGAAAGATCATAGCGCCGCTGAATGACATTTCCTATCATGTCCGTTTATGTGTTAAGCCTTGAGATGCCTGTGCAATCCATATTCGATATGCTGCTGGCGGTATTTGACCGCGCCGCCCTGATGCTGATCTGCCTCTTCTTTCTGACGCGCACGCGCCACTTCCGTCAGCTGCTGCAAAAAGATGAGCACTCGCGCCAGGAACTGCTGGCGGTGACCGCCATCTTTTCGCTGTTTGCGTTGTTCAGCACCTGGTCGGCGGTGAACGTCGACGGTTCGCTGCTGAACGTGCGCATTATCGCCGTCATGTCGGGCGGCATTCTGTTCGGCCCCTGGGTCGGCATCGCCACCGGAATTATCGCCGGACTGCACCGCTTTCTGATTGATATCCACGGCGTCTCCTCGGTTCCCTGCCTGATCACCAGCATTATCGCTGGCGTTGCGTCGGGCTGGATCAATCTCAAGGTGGCGAAGGAGCATCGCTGGCGGCTGGGGATCCTCGGCGGCATGCTGTGCGAATCTCTGACGATGCTGCTGATTATTCTCTGGGCGCGCCCAACGGCGCTCGGCATCGATATCGTCTCTGAGATCGCTATCCCGATGATCCTCGGCGCCGTCAGCATCGGCCTGATCGTACTGCTGGTGCAGAGCGTCGAAGGCGAAAAAGAGGCGATCGCCGCACGTCAGGCGAAGCTGGCGCTCGATATCGCCAATAAAACCCTGCCGCTGTTTCGTCACGTCAACAGCGATTCGCTGCGCAAGGTGTGTGACATTATCCGCAACGATATCAACGCCGATGCGGTGGCGATCACCAATAAACATCAGATCCTCGCCTATGTCGGCTACGGCGAGCAGCACTATCGTCAGGGCGACGACGCGCTGAGCCCCACCACGCGCCAGGCGATTAACTACGGCAAAATTATTATCAAAAATAACGATGAGGCTTGGCGCACGCGCGATATTCACTCAATGATCGTTATCCCGCTGTGGGAAAAAGGCGAAGTGACCGGCACGCTGAAAATCTACTATCGCCATGCGCACCGCATCACCGGGTCGCTGAAGGAGATGGCGGTCGGCCTGTCGCAGCTCATCTCGACGCAGCTGGAGGTATCGCGCACCGAGCAGCTGCGCGAGATGGCCAACAAAGCGGAACTGCGCGCGCTGCAAAGCAAAATCAACCCGCACTTTCTGTTCAACGCGCTGAACGCCATCTCCTCCTCTATCCGCATGAATCCCGATACCGCCCGTCAGCTGATTATCAATTTGTCGCGTTATCTGCGCTACAACCTGGAGCTGAACGATGACGAACCGATCGATATTAAAAAAGAGCTCTATCAGGTGAAGGACTATATTGCGATTGAGCAGGCACGCTTCGGCGACAAGCTGACGATGATTTATCATATCGACGAGGAGCTTCATTGCACCCTGCCCAGCCTGCTGATCCAGCCGCTGGTGGAGAACGCCATCGTTCACGGCATTCAGCCCTGCCGCGGCAAAGGGGTGGTGACGCTGTCGGTTGAGGATCACGGCGATCGGGTGCGCATCGCGGTGCGCGATACCGGCAACGGCATCAGCGATGAGGTGATCGCGCGCGTGACGCGCAATGAAATGCCCGGCAATAAGATCGGCCTGCTGAACGTGCATCACCGCGTTAAGCTGCTTTACGGCGGCGGATTGCAGATTACGCAGCTGCATCCCGGCACGGAAATCGCCTTTTACATCAGCAAAAACGGCGAAAAGCTGCCGGAAAAAACGCTGTCCCTGACGGCCTGAGAGAGAAGCAAGTGAAAGCGATCATAGTGGAAGATGAATTTCTGGCGCAGCAGGAGCTGAGCTGGATGATTAAGCAGCACAGCGCGATTGAAATTGTCGCCTGCTTCGATGACGGACTCGACGTACTGAAGTTTCTACAACATCACGAAGTGGATGTGATCTTTCTCGATATCAATATTCCGTCGCTGGATGGCGTGCTGCTGGCGCAGAACATCAGCAAATTCGCCCACCGGCCGCAGATTGTGTTTATCACCGCGTGGAAAGAGCATGCGGTGGAGGCGTTTGAGCTGGAAGCGTTCGACTATATTCTCAAGCCCTACCATGAATCGCGCATCGTCAGCATGCTGCACAAGCTGGAGGCGCACGGGCAGCAGCAGCCGACGTCCGAAACCCCGACCTCGCGCGGCGGCGCGCAGACCGTTAACCTGGTGAAGGACGAGCGCATTATCGTGACCGACATTAACGATATTTACTATGTGGAAGCGCACGAGAAGCTGACGTTTGTTTATACGCGACGGGAAGAGTATGTGATGTCGATGACGATCGGCGAATTTTGCAGCCGGCTGCCGGAAAATCAGTTCTTCCGCTGCCATCGCTCCTTTTGCGTCAACCTGAACAAGATTCGCGAGATCGAACCCTGGTTTAACAATACCTACCTTCTGCGGCTGCGCGATCTGGAGTTTCAGGTGCCGGTCAGCCGCAGCAAAGTAAAAGCCTTTCGCCAGCTGATGCGCCTGTAACGGCGGGCCGTGTGGCCCGCCGACAACCTTACAGCACGCGGCCCAGCGTCTGGCGCAGATGCGCGCCTGCGCCCAACAGTCCCGGCTGATCGTGCGTGATCATATAGACCGGAATATCGTGCACATAGTCACGGAAGCGGCCTTTGTCTTCAAAGGCGGCGCGGAAGCCGGAGGCCTTAAAGAACTCCAGGAAGCGCGGCACGATTCCGCCAGCGATATAGACGCCGCCGAAGGTGCCGAGGTTCAGCGCCAGGTTGCCGCCGAAGCGCCCCATAATCACGCAGAACAGGGACAGCGCGCGGCGGCAGTCGGTACAGCTGTCCGCCAGCGCGCGTTCGGAAACATCTTTCGGCTTCAGGTTTTCCGGCACGCGCTTATCAGATTTCACGATGGCGCGGTAGAGATTCACCAGCCCCGATCCTGACAGCACGCGCTCGGCGGAGACGTGGCCCAGCTCTTCGCGCAGCACCTGCAAAATTAAATCTTCTTCCACGCTGTTCGGCGCGAAGTCGACATGGCCGCCCTCGCCCGGCAGGCTGACCCAGCGGCGATCGACATGCACCAGATGGGCGACGCCGAGACCGGTGCCCGCGCCGTACACGGCGATGGGCTTATCCTTTACCGCCGCGCCGCCGCCGAACTGAATCACGTCGTTTTCGGTCAGCATCGGGATCGCCATCGAAACGGCGGTAAAATCGTTGATGATTTCCAGATGATCGAAGCCCAGGCTCGCTTTCAGCGCCTGCGTGGAGAAAGCCCAGTCGTGGTTGGTCATCTCGACCCAGTCTTCGGTGATCGGGCAGGCGATGGCGATGCAGCCATCCTTAACGTCTTGCTGCTGCTCTTCCAGAAACAGGCGGATCACCGCTTCGAGGCTGTGATGTTCCGATGTTGACCAGGTGGTTACCTGAGAGATCAGGCCAGTTTCTACTTCACACAGCGCCAGGCGCGCGTTGGTACCGCCAACGTCGCCCACCAAAGCGTATTTAGTCATTATTCTGCTGCTCCGCTTATTTCAATTCTCTACGGGACACTATAAATTTCCCCCGGTAAAACAACAACGCTCACCGTAAAGAAAGGTGAGCGTTTTGCAAATCGCCCGTTACCTTAACCGTGAAAGCGCATGCTGAACAGCACCATCTTTCTGAAATCGCTATGCCGAATTACGCTGATGCAGCGAAGCGGAAACCTGCTGTAACAGCGGCGGCATATCGAGGCGCGGCAGCACCACTTCCACCAGCGACAGACGGCGCGCGTCAGCGATCAACTTCATCACCTCGGTCAACTGCACCGTTTCCATTACGCGCCAGCATTGCGCCGGGCAGGCTTCGCTCAGCGCCTGCGGCAGCTGCGTCCAGTTCCAGGCAGCGATATCGTTATAGCGCTGTTCCGCGCCGTTGATGGCGCGCTCAACGGTGTAGCCTTCATTATTCAACAAAAAAATCAGCGGCTTCAGGTTATCGCGCATCATTGAGCTTAACTCCTGCACCGTCAGCTGCGCGGAGCCGTCGCCAATCAGCAAGATCACGCGCCGGTCCGGCTCCGCCGTCTGGGCGCCGAAGGTCGCCGGCAAAGTATAGCCGATAGATCCCCATAGCGGCTGCACCACCAGCTTCGCCCCTGCAGGCAGACGCAGCGCCGCCGCCCCGAAGGCGGCGGTGCCCTGCTCCGCCAGGATGAGATCGCCCGGTTGCAGAAAGGCCTGCATCGCCTGCCAGAAGGCGTTTTGCGTCAGACCCGGCTGTTCCGGCTGCGCCAGCGGCGCGGGATCGCAGCAGGCCAGCGTCCAGCGGTCGGCATAACGCTGACAGAGCTGTTGCAGCTCGGCGACGGCGTCCGTCATCGCCAGCGGTGCGAAGCGCTCGCCCGCGACTGTCGCGCTAAAAGGCTGCAAATCGATATTGCGTTCAGGATCGATCCGCTGACTGAAGCCAACGGTAATGGTATCGGTGAAGCGTACGCCGACGCTGATGATCGCATCGGCCTGTTCAATCGCCTTGCGCGTCGCCTGAGCGCAGCCTTCGCCGGCATAGGTGCCGACAAAGCCGCGTCGCTGCTCATCCAGTACCCCTTTTCCCATCAGCAGCGTGGCGTGCGGCAGCGGCACCGCCTCCAGCCAGTGCGCCAGCTGCTGCTGGACGCCAAAGCGATCGGCGAGGAAATCGGCCAGCAGCGAAACGCTGCGCGCCGACGAAAGCCGTTTTTCCGCCGCGGCGCGAAACGCGGCCAGCGCCTGCGGATCGGTTTCCCTGCGCGCGGCTAAAGACTGCCTCGGCGCCTGCACGGACGCGCCGGCTACGTCTACCGGCAGCAGCAGATAACCGGGGCGGCGCTGCGTCAGCGCTTCCGTTATCACCCGGTCGATTTCGGCGCAGGCGTTATCAGCGGTCAGCGCCGCCTGCGCCACGGTTACCTCGCGCTGCATACGCAGGAAGTGGCTGAAATCGCCGTCACCCAGCGAATGATGAATCAAATCGCCGCGTCGCTGCGCCTGCTGCGAAGGCGCGCCAACAATATGAATCACCGGCAGATATTCGGCATAGCTGCCTGCCGTGCCGTTAATGGCGCTCAGCTCGCCAACGCCGAACGTGGTCAGCAGCGCCGCAGCGCCCTGGCTGCGGGCGTAGCCGTCTGCGGCATAAGCGGCGTTGAGTTCATTGGCGCACCCTACCCACGCCAGGCGGGGATGAGCGATCACCCGATCAAGAAATGCCAGATTAAAGTCGCCCGGCACGCCAAACAGATGATTGATACCGATTTCATTCAGTCGCTGTAGCAGATAATCACTTACGGTTAGGGCAGACATAGCAGACTCCTTGCGCAATCAGGTCATTTCAGTATCGATTATTCTGTCAGCACGTCGACATACGATATTGTTATCCCCTGTTGTCGCCTGGCAACCGGGCGTTACGCCTGAGGATTTTTCTGTAATTGCGAGCCGTCGCGCGCTTTTCATCAGGTGTAAACGTATACACTGCTAAGCGGCTTCTGTTCATTTATCCTCTTTCTCAGGGAATCGCTATGCATTATCAACCTGATGCCGCTCGCTACCAGCAGATGGAGTATCGTCGTTCTGGTCGCAGCGGTCTTAAGCTGCCCGCCGTCTCACTGGGCTTATGGCATAACTTCGGCGACAGCACGCGCGTCGATAACAGCCGCGCGCTGCTGCGTCACGCCTTTGACTGCGGCATCACCCATTTCGATCTGGCTAATAATTACGGTCCGCCGCCAGGCTCGGCGGAAGAGAATTTTGGCCGCATCCTGCGTGAGGATTTTCACGGCTATCGCGATGAACTGATTATCTCGACCAAAGCGGGCTATACCATGTGGGACGGCCCTTACGGCGACTGGGGTTCGCGGAAATATCTGGTCTCCAGCCTCGATCAGAGCCTGAAGCGCATGGGCCTGGAGTATGTCGACATTTTTTATCATCACCGTCCCGATCCGGAAACGCCGCTGGAAGAGACGATGATGGCGCTCGATCAGGTGGTGCGTCAGGGCAAAGCGCTGTACGCCGCCATTTCCAACTATCCCGCCGAGCGCGCTGCCGAGGCGATTCAGATCCTGCGCGACCTTGGCACGCCCTGCCTGATCCATCAGCCAAAATATTCGCTGTTTGAACGTCAGCCGGAAGGTGGCCTGCTGGATGTGCTGCAACGCGAAGGCGTCGGCTGCATCGCTTTTTCGCCGCTGGCCGGCGGCGTGCTGACCGATCGCTATCTGAACGGGGTGCCGGAAGATTCGCGCGCCGCCAGCGGCAGCCGTTTTCTCAGCACCGATCAGCTGACGCAGGAGAAGATGGAGAAGGTCCAGCAGCTGAACGAGATCGCCCAGCGTCGCGGTCAGAAGCTGGCGCAGATGGCGCTGGCCTGGGTGCTGCGTCAACCGGCGATGACCAGCGTGCTGATCGGCGCCAGCAAAACCAGCCAGATCGATGATGCGGTGCAGATGCTGCAACAGAGCCGCCTCAGCGAGGACGAACTGCAGGAAATCGACGCGCTGCTGCGTTAATTCCCCTCTCTGGCTGTGTCCGCACAGCCAGAAAATTCTCAATTCAGATTAACCTTATCTTTTTCAGAACGCAGTTGCTGCTATTTGCGCGCGATATTTATATGCTGGCGCAACAGTGCTGCTGTTTGCGCACTGATAAGGAGAAATATGAAACGCGCCCTTATTATTGCCGCTTTGCTGGCAAGTTTGTCACCTTTCGCGATACACACAGCACATGCCGACGGCGCTTCCATCACCCTGGCCCCGGGCATTACTCTGCAACTGGGCGACCGCGATCGTCATGGTCGTTATTGGGACGGCGGACGCTGGCGCGACGGACGCTGGTGGCATGACCGTTACGAATGGCAACGCGGTCGCTGGTGGCGTCACGAACAGTGGCGTCGCGAGCAGTGGCAGCGCAACCGGGATTGGCAGCGCCATGAATGGCGTCAGGAGCGGGAATGGCGTCATCGTGAACGCGACCGCGAATGGCGCCGGGATCGGGAATGGCGCAATCATGAACGCGCCCGTGAATGGCGGCATCAGCAGTGGGAAGGCCGCCGCCATCATCATGATTAACCCCCGCGAAGCCGGATAACAGAAGGCCCGCGTTATGGATAACGCGGGCCTTGCTACAAAGGCGGCAATGGTCAGGCTGAAGTTAATGCCGCGCGGTCGGGCTCTGCACTCAACCCAGCCCCAGCGCCTCGCCTGCCAGCAGGTAGATGTTCAGCGCCACCACCAGCACCACGATAACCCAGCCTACGGTTTGCATAATACGCGAGTTGGTCATATCGCCCATCAGCTCCTGCTTGCCGGTAAACACCAGCAGCGGCACCAGCGCCAGCGCAATGCCGAAGCTAGGCTGGACATATCGCCATACAGCGCATAGTTGGAGCTGAATACCTCGATGCCATGCTGGCGCACGCTCTCCTGAATCATAAAGTAAGGCGCGGCCATGGCGATCCCCGCCTGCTTCGCAAGGGCGTTGCGCGAGATCACGCAGCCATCGTTATTGCTGAGCACAATCACCGGCCTGTCAGCCAGATCGGGACGAAAAATCATCTCGCAGGAGGCATAAAAATTATTCACATCAACCAGTGCGAACATTGTCTATCGCTTTTTTTACGGATGCCTGCGCTGACGTTCTGTGGCGGACATGACCTTTTTACTGTGTTTACATACAGTAGTACAGAGTCACCGCCTTTTACAAGTCCCCCGCTTTACGAACGCAGCGGCAAACAATGATGGAGAAATACCGCCTGCGGGAAAAGTGTTTCGGCCAGGTCGCAGGCTGGTCGTTCGTTGATTTCGTTTTTAGCTGGGATGACGACATTCATTTCTGCGGAAGGCATATCAGGATGGCGATTCACCCCAATAATGATTGGCTGTACTCATGGCGGCATCCTGCCCAGAATGCTGCTGATTTCTCCCCTCAACCATCGTGAGGCGGGATGGTTATCCTCCTGCGCCGTCCAAACCAGAGACACGTCGGGCAGCGTCAGTATCATTGGCACCGGCACGACCCGCAGGCCAAACGCCTCACCGTAGCGTCTTGCCATCCGCGTTGGCAACGTGGCAATCAACGGCGCACTCGCGACCATGCCCAGTACACCGAGAAATTCCGACGAGGTTGCAACCACGTTGAGTTTTCCGCCTATCGCATCAAGTGCCGATTCGAGACAACCGTGTAAGCTTTCGCTGAGGCTTACCAGCGCATGCGGCAGGCTCAGGTAATCTTCAAGGGGAATCGCCGATTTGAATGCCATCTTGTCAGGATGGAAAACGCAACTCAGCGACTGTCCGAACAAGAGCTGCTGACGATAACGCATCGCCTGGCTGTCAAAACAGCCGATTGCCAGGTCCAACACCCGGTCATCCAGCATACGGTAGACATCGCGCTGCTGCACCGGGCGGCCATGTAGCTTCACCCCCGGCGCCAGCTGACGCAGGCGTAAGGCGAGCTCCGGCATCAGCAGTAGCTCCACCTCGCTGGAGAATCCCATGCGAAAGATACGCTGGTCAGTCGAGGGATCGAACTCCGAACGGGCATGAATAACCGTCTGCATCATACTGAGCGCTTGCTCCACCGGCTCGGCCAGCGCTAAAGCGCGCGCGGTCGGTTGCATAACTGTCCCGACACGCACAAAGAGTTCATCCTGAAATAACGTTCTCAACAGCGACAGGCTGTGGCTCATGGCTGGCTGACGGATTTTCAAAAGATCGGCAGCCCGAGTGACGCTCCGCTCGCGCATTAGCGCGTCAAAGGCGATCAGGAGATTCAGGTCGAAGCTTCTTAAATCGAAATGGTCGATTTGCAACATTATTTGAATCGATTTGGTTAATGATATTTCCAGTAGTACGCTGACTTTCATTATCAGTCAACGGGAAAAAATCATGACGACTCAAGAGACCTTTCTTGTCGGGGATGTACGGATCATCAAGGTGCCAGAATTAGCGCTTGATGCAGTAGAGGCCAGCCAGCTCTTCCCGGAAGATGATTCAGAGGAGATGATCGGCGATGCAACTCATTGGGGTGAGCGAAGTTACGATTCTGAGAACGGCCTGCTTCGGCAAAGCATTCACGCCTGGGTGGTACAGACGCCGACTCACACCGTCCTGGTTGATACTGCTACCGGCAATGACAAGTTACGCCCAACGGCACCCTTGTTTCACCAGCTCAAAGCGCCTTTCCTGGCGCGTTTGCAGGCGATCGGCGTATCGCCTGAAACGGTGGACTTTGTCCTGCTTACCCATCTTCACGCCGACCATGTGGGATGGAACACCCGGTTACAAGGCGAACGATGGGTACCGACTTTTCCCAATGCCCGCTACGTCTTTTCCGAACGCGAATATCGCTACAATCTGGCGCTTTCCCGCGAGCGGGCGGCGGTGGCAAAAATCCAGCGGCAGGCAGGACTCGGCACGCCGCGTCGCCATCCACTCGGCGGCGTTTTCGAAGATAGCGTCATGCCCATCGTCGAGGCAGGTCTGGATCAACGCATCAAGGTGGATAATACCCTGATCGAAGGCTTCCGTTTCCACTCCACGCCTGGCCACAGTATCGATCATGCCTCCATCTCAGTGACCTCTCGGGGTGAAACTGCTTTGTTCTGGGGCGACATCATGCATCATCCGCTCCAGTTCCGTCGCCCCGAGACTAACTCAGTCTATTGCGAGTTTCCAGAGGCGGCACAGCAGTCCCGTCACAAGGCCATGCAACTCGCTGCCGAACTCGACGCGCTGGTTTTCACTACTCACTTCGGAGATAGCTCTGTTGGCAAAGTCAGCCGACAGTCTCACAGCTTCAATTGGCAATTCATTCAGGGGACCCGGTCATGAACGACAATACCAACGGCGTACTGCTACGCGAAACTTACCTCATCGACAGTGATACCGCTGGCATCCAGTTGCAGCTGCTCCGCAGGCGCCGGCGCGACATCGGCCGCCCCAGTTCGGGTACGACGCTGATGTTGATACACGGTGCCACTTTCCCCAGCGAGAGCCTGTTCGATGTTCCTGTGGATGACATATCGTTCATGGATGCGCTGGCCACGGCTGGATTCGACGTGTGGGCGGTAGATGCCCGCGGTTACGGCGGTTCGACCCGCCCGTCTGACATGGCAGCGCCGCCTGACACCGCCGCCCCCCTGACGCCAGCACGGGTCGCGGCACGTGATCTTGCCTCAGCGGTTGAGTATGTTCTCGCCGGGAATGGCATTGATCGCCTCAGCATCGTAGCGATGTCCTGGGGAGGTTCGGTCGCGGGGATATATGCCGAACGGCATAGCAAATATATTGAAAAACTTGTGCTGGTGGCACCGCTATGGCTATCGAATCGCCCCCTGCGCATCGATGCCGGACAGCCGCTGACAGCGTGGCGTCTGATACATGTCGACGCCTTTCGCGAGGCGTGGCTGGCAGGTGTCCCAGCCGACCGGCAAGAAGGCTTGTTGCTACCCGGTTGGTTCGAACAGTGGGCGACGGTAACGGCCTCTACCGATCCGGGCGCTGCCGAGCCGGGTACCATCCGAGCCCCTGGTGGAGCTATTCAGGATGTCCGTGAGCATTGGCTCGCCAACCGGCCGCTCTATAACCCGAGCGCGATTACCGCACCGGTACTGCTCGTTCACGCCGAGTGGGATCAAGACGTACGGGTCGATATGATGCAGGATCTATTTAAGCGCTTCGATAACGCCGCCTGGCGGCGCTGGATAGAGATTGGTAGCGGCACGCACATGATTCTGATGGAGCCGGGCCGCTGGCAGGCTTTCGATGCAATCATCAACTTCCTGAAGGAACCCTCTCATCGAATCAGGGAGTAAGCCTGCAACCGATAAAGCTGGCAATCGACAGGCGGACACAGGCATATGTCCGCTCCTGGCTGGCCGCTACAGTAGCCGCCTTTTACAAGCGCCCGCTCTCCGGGCGCGGCGGCGTTTTTTCAGCCCTGGGGTGATAAATATCCAGGCTTTGCATATCGATAGCAGAATAACTTGGTAGTGAAGCGTCGGGGGGAATGGCACTGTAATTTTAACCAATACGACCGGGGTTAATACCATGAGCCATTCACCTTCTTTAGCGCTTCCGATTATCGATTTCGCGCAGCTTACCCGCCAGGCGCCGCAGCGCGCGCAGGCCATTGATCGTCTGGGCCAGATTGCGCGCGACGTCGGCTTTTTCTACCTGGTCAACCACGATATTGAGCAGGCTCTGCTCGATGAGGTACAGCGCGTCGCCCGCGACTTTTTCGCCCTGCCGCAGGAAGAGAAGCTAAAGGTAAAGATGGCTAACTCGCCCCACTTTCGCGGCTACAACCTGTCAGGCGTGGAGATCACCCGCAGCCAGCCTGACTTCCGCGAACAGTTCGATATCGGCGCCGAACGCGAAGCGCTGCCGGTAACGCCGGATTCTCCCGCCTGGCAGCGGATGCAGGGGCCGAACCAGTGGCCGCAGGCGTTGCCAGCGCTGCGCGAGGTAGTGACCCGCTGGCAGCGGGAGATGACGCGCGTGGCGCTGGAACTGCTGCGCGCCTTCGCCGAAGCGCTGCGGCTGCCGCGCAACGCCTTCGACACGCTCTACGGCGCCCGCCCTAATGAACATATCAAGCTGATCCGCTATCCGGGACGCGCCGCCAACGAATCGCGTCAGGGCGTCGGCGCGCATAAAGATTCCGGCTTTCTGACGCTGCTGTTGCAGGATGACCAGGCCGGTCTGGAAGTCGAACTGACGCCCAATAGCTGGGTGGCGGCCTCGCCGCTGCCGGGCTCTTTTGTCGTGAATATCGGCGAGCTGCTGGAGCTGGCGACCAACGGCTATCTGCGCGCCACCGTACATCGCGTAGTATCGCCGCAGGCCGAACGAGAACGCCTTTCCATCGCCTTTTTTCTCGGCGCGCAGCTGGATGCGGTGGTGCCGCCGTCGCTGGCGCGGCTGGCGCAGGGGCCAGCCAGCGATCCGCTCAACCCGCTGCTGCGAGAAGTGGGCTGGAACTATCTCAAAGGACGACTGCGCTCGCACCCAGACGTGGCGCAGCGTTTCTATCCTGAGCACACCTCTTCTTAATCACTGACAGGGAATCATCATGAACAAGACTGCGCTAACGCTTACCGGACTCTCTTTGCTGATCGCCCAAAGCCTGCACGCCGCGCCGCTGCGCATCGCCGCAGATCCGGTACCGCACGCCGAGATTCTGGAGTATGTGAAGCAGCTCGATCCGAAACTCGATCTCGACGTGATCGAACTGAGCGGCGGCGTGAACGCCAATGAGCTGCTGGCCGCCGGGGATGTCGACGCCAACTACTTCCAGCATCTGCCCTACCTGAAAGATCAGGAGAAGGCGCTGGGCAAAACCTTCGACGTTGTCGCCAGCGTACACGTTGAGCCGCTCGGCATCTATTCACACAGGGTAAAAAGCCTGACGGCGCTGCCGCAGGGGGCCAGCATCGCGGTGCCGAACAACCCCACCAACCTGAGCCGGGCGCTCTGGCTATTGCAGGATAAAGGGCTGATCCGTCTCAATGCGCAGGGTGAAGCCGGTTCGACGCTGGTGACGCCGAAAGATATCAGCGAGAACCCGAAGCAGATCAAAATTATTGAGATTGAGGCGCCGCAGCTGCCGCGCTCGCTGGACGATGTGGACGCCGCGGTAATCAACGGCAACTATGCGCTGGAGGCAGGCCTGACCCCGGCGAAAGATGCGCTGGGCCTGGAGTCGGCCGGGCACAACCCATACGCCAACCTGCTGGTCACCACGCCACAGCTGGCGAAAGATCCGCGCGTGCTGGCGCTGGCGAAAGATCTCACCTCTCCGCAGGTGGCGGCCTTTATTCGTCAGCACTATAACGGCTCGGTGATCCCGGTGACGGATGAAAAACATGATTAAGATTGAGAACCTGAGCAAACACTATCCCGGCACGACAGCGGCGGCGTTAACGGAAGTGACGCTGACAATTGAGACAGGCGCCATTTTCGGCATTCTCGGACGCAGCGGCGCGGGCAAAAGCACCCTGCTGCGCTGCCTTAACCGGCTGGAGCGCCCCTCGTCCGGGCGCATTCTGGTTGACGGCAGCGATATCGGGCAGCTGAGCCTGGCGCAGCTGCGTCGCCAGCGCCAACAGATGGGCATGATTTTTCAGCATTTCAATTTAATCCACGCGCGCAATGTCCACGACAATATCGACCTGCCGCTGGAGATCGCCGGCGTGCCCACGCGCGAACGTCGTGAGCGAGTCGACGTCCTGCTGCATCTGGTAGGCCTGAGCGCGTTCGCTCACGCCTGGCCATCGCAGCTGTCGGGCGGACAAAAGCAGCGCGTCGGCATTGCGCGCGCGCTGGCGGCGCAGCCGCGCTATCTGCTGTGCGACGAGGCCACCAGCGCGCTCGATCCCGACACCACCGTCTCAATCCTCGATCTGTTGGCGTCAATTCAGCGCCAGCTTGGGATCACTATCGTGCTGATCACGCATGAGATGGCGGTCGTGAAGCGCATTTGCGACGCCGCTGCCCTGCTGGAACATGGCCGCCTGGTGGAGAGCGGCAGCCTGGCGCAGATCATGAGCCGTAAAGAGGGACGGCTGCGCCAGATGCTGTTGCAGGATGGCGACGCCGACCGCGCCTTTATCGCCCGCTATCGGGCGGAGGAGCCGTCACGTTGCGTAGCGTAAACTGGGATCGTTTTCAGGCGTTACTGCTGAGCGCCACCGCAGAGACGCTCTATATGGTATCGCTCGCCGCGCTGCTGACCGTCGCGCTAGGCCTGCCGGTCGGCGTTTTGCTGTTCCTGACGCGCAAAAACGGCCTGCTGCCCAACCGCGCCGTCGCCCTGCTGCTGAACGCGCTGGTGAATACCGGCCGCGCCCTGCCGTTTGTGGTGCTGCTGATTGCCCTCATCCCCTTTACCCGTCTGCTGGTGGGCACCACGCTCGGCAGTACGGCGGCGATTGTGCCGATTACCATCGGAGCGTTTCCTTTTTTTGCGCGCATCGTAGAGAACGCGCTGGATGAGGTGGATCGCGGCCGTATCGAGGCGGTGGAATCGATGGGCGGCACGCTCTGGCATATCGTCAGTCGGGTGCTGCTGCCGGAGGCGCTGCCCGCGATGGTGGCAGGCATCACGCTGACCATTGTGATGCTGATTGGCTTTTCGGCGATGGCGGGCGTGGTAGGCGGCGGCGGGCTGGGCGATCTGGCAATCCGCTACGGCTATCAGCGCTTCGATAATCAGATCATGGCGGCGACGATTATCGTGCTGCTGCTGCTGGTGCTGCTGGTGCAAAAGACGGGCGACCGCCTGGTGAGATCGCTGGCCTGCCGACGCTGAAGCCAGCGGCGCGCGGGGGGTTCGGGCGCGACGTCCAGCGGCGACGCAGTCTGGCGCAGGTTATCCACAGAAAATGGGGATAGCCTGTGTATGAATAAGTATAAATCGGCGCGCGGCTGCCTGACGCCGTGTCAGACAGTCGCGGCGCGCCTTTCCAGCACGAAACATCAGCGTTTTTCCGGCCAGCGCTGCTGCGGAAAAAGGGATACGCGCAGGTTAAACAGCGAGACCAGCGGCGCGAGCGCGGCGCTGTCCTGCGCGGCGAGCGCCTCCAGCTTAAGCAGCAGTTCGTTCAGCTCATCCAACAGCGTCTGATGCGGGGTGACCTGTAATGAACGCAGTCGCCGCTTCAGATACAGTCCCAGCTCATGAAACATCTGGCCGCTTTCCAGCCGATGCTTTTCCAGCACCTCGCGATGGCGGGCATAGAAATCATAACAGTTGGCGCCCAGCCAGGCTTCAGTGATGAGATCGCCGCCAGCAAGCAGCTCAGGATCGGGATCGAGACGTTTGCGCGGCAGAATAATATTTACCCGATCGAGCATGCGGGCGACAAACTGCTGGCGCGACAGCAGCGAAGAAGCGTTGCGCTCAATCTCCTTAATAAAACCCAGCAGATCGCGGATGCCTTTGCGCACCGCGCGCTTTGCAATCCATGACGGTCGCTTATTGCGGATGATCGCGGTCAGCGTCACCGCAAACAGGATGCCCACCAGCGATGAGATCGCCGCGTTCAGGGTGGCGATCAGGTTGGGAACATAGTGGTGGCTAAGCCCGATAAAACCGGGTATCTGGATCGCCACGCTCAGGCCGATCAGATTGGTCGCCGGTCGCGCGATCGCCAGGCTGAGCGCAAACAGGCCGGGCAGCAGGCACATCATCAGCGCCTGCAGCGTGTTTGCCTGCGGGATCAGCACGCCAACGTAAAACAGGCTGATCGCCAGCGCCACCAGCACGCCTTTTACAAAGAGCTTCATCGGCGTGACCGGTGAGTCGATGCTGGCGAAGAAGGAGCTGATGATCGCCGCCATCAGCGGCGCGCTGGCGCCGTCCGCCCAGCCGCTGCCGATCCAAAAAAGGCTGGAGAGAAAGGTGGCGAGAAAAGCGGTCAGCGACGACAGCAGCAGCAGGCCTTTATCGATATGCCGGTGTTCGCGCGGGTTGTTTATCAGCGGCGCATCGCTGTCGCTGTAAAGATCGCTGGCGCGCGCGCTAACGGATTGATAAGCGTCGACGATGCGTACAACGTTGGCCAGGCGATCCAGCAGACCCAGCAGCAGCATGCTCTCTTCCGCGCTCAGCTCCTGCCGACGCCAGGCCTGCTCCAGTTCAGATTTCCCCTGCGCCAGCGCGCTTCGCACTGTATCGACATGGCTGACCGCATCGTAATTAAGCCACAGCTGAAACTGTTGTAGCACCAGCGTGACGCAGGCCGGAAAGCGGATTTGCAGTTCCGCCAGCAGTCTCAGGCGCGTTTCAATCGCGGTCAGCGTCGGCAGCAGATAGCTAAGATGCTGATACTGTACGCTGACCAGCCGGATCACCTTGCGCGCCGCCTCCCCTTCATAAACGCAGTGGGTTATCAGCGTTTCGACGTTGAGCGGATAGTTCGCCATCTGAATCAGAATATCCTCCCGCTCCAGCGACTTATCCTTCGGCAGGCGCACCACCAGCTCGTTACAGAGTTTACGCGCGTTGCGGTACCAGTTATCGACGCTCTGTTCCAGCAGATGTTGCATGGGAACCGGGAACACCAGTCGGTGGATCAGCGTGCTGCAAACGATGCCCAGCGTAATCTCCTCGATGCGCGAAATCACCGTCCAGGTAATTGCCGATGGCGTAGTGACATCAGGAAAGCCCATAATGGCGGCGCTGTAGCCCGCCAGCATGAAAACGTAGCTTTTTGGCGTGCGATCATGCAGCGAGAGACAGAGGCAGGCGGTGACCCATAGCGAAACGCACAGGCTGAACAGCATCGGCGACTGCACGGTTTCCGGATAGATCAGCAGAATAAACAGACCGCCAAGCAGCGTGCCCGCCAGCCGAAACACCGACTTTGAGATCGTCGACGCCGCGTAGAGCTGCGAAGTAACAAATACCGTGGTCAGCGCCCAGGCGGGCTTTTCGAAATTAAGCAGGAGAGCGACAGATAACGCCAGAAACGCGGCCAGAGAGGTTTTGAGCGAGAACAAAACCGCGTTTTTTGAAAACCACTTCATGTTGAAAGAGTACCGTAGCACAGCTGTGTGGCGCGTATCCTGACAGAAGCGAGAAAATTTTACCTTTGATTATGTAATACAAATTATTTCTAATTTAATTAACTGAATTTAAACATATTTATAATGATGCTTATGACCAGGCAAATGTAGCGCTTTCTGCGGCCTTGGTTAAAAAAGAAAAGAGGGCTATTCCGCACGGCAGCAATTATCACGCCCGCCCTATACCATTTATTCGCGGAAAAAAATAACAACATTTGTTAAATAAACCTTTCATTTGTTGAATCAGACGTTAAAATGTCGCTCCTTTTTTATTATAAATCATTGCTTTTAACTCAAATGTCACATTCTACTAAGCTTTATTCGGCAATATCTCTCGCAGTAATGCTGGCCTGTTCCAACGCATACGCTGAAAACACCACGGAAAAGACAGATGTCCTGCTGATTGGCGGCGGTATCATGAGCGCCTCTCTGGGTACGCTGTTGCATGATTTGCAGCCTGACTGGAAACAGTTGATGGTTGAGAAGCTGGATGGCGTTGCGCTTGAGTCTTCTAACGGCTGGAACAACGCCGGTACCGGCCACTCCGCCAACATGGAGCTGAACTATACGCCGGAACGTAAGGATGGCTCGATCGATTTCAGCAAGGCGCTGGAAATCAACGAAGCCTTTATGATCTCCCGTCAGTTCTGGTCTACGCAGGTGAAGCGCGGCGTGCTGAACGATCCGCACTCCTTTATCAACTCTACGCCGCATATGAGCTTCGTCTGGGGTGATAAGAACGTCGATTACCTGACCAAACGTTACAAAGCGCTGCAGCAGACTACCCTGTTCCAGGGCATGCAATTCTCTACCGATCAACAGCAGATCAAAAAGTGGGCGCCGCTGATTATCGAAGGCCGCGATCCGCAGCAGAAAGTAGCGGCGACCTGGACGCCGGTCGGCACCGACGTCAACTACGGTGAAATCACCCGTCAGCTGATCGGCAGCCTGAAGAAGAATAAAAACTTCACGCTGGAAACCTCAACCGAAGCGACCGATTTCAAACGTAACGACGACAACAGCTGGCACGTAACCGTTACCGATGTGAAAACCGGTGAAAAACATGCCATCGACGCCAAATACGTCTTTATCGGCGCAGGCGGCGGCGCGCTGAAGCTGCTGCAGAAAACCGGCATCCCGGAAGCGGACAACTATGCAGGCTTCCCGGTTGGCGGCTCCTTCCTGGTGACCGAAAACCCGGCCATCACCAGCCAGCATGCTGAGAAAGTCTATGGCCAGGCTTCCGTCGGCGCGCCGCCGATGTCCGTACCGCACCTGGACGCCCGTTACCTTGACGGCAAGCGCGTGGTGCTGTTCGGGCCATTTGCGACCTTCTCTACCAAGTTCCTGAAAAACGGTTCGTTCCTCGATCTGTTAAGCACCACTACCACCAAAAACGTGATTCCGATGACCGACGTTGGTCTGGATAACTTTGATCTGGTGAAATATCTGATCGGTCAGGTGATGCTGAGCGACGAAGATCGTTTTGAAGCGCTGAAAGAGTACTACCCGTCCGCACGTAAAGAGGACTGGAAACTGATCCAGGCCGGTCAGCGTGTACAGATCATCAAAAAAGACGCAGAGAAAGGCGGCGTGCTGAAGCTGGGTACCGAAATTGTTACCGATCAGCAGAAAACGCTGGCTGCCCTGCTGGGCGCATCGCCGGGCGCTTCTACCGCCGCGCCGATCTCCATTAACGTGATCAAGAAACTGTTCCCGGAGCAGTTCAACTCACCGGAATGGCAGAGCAAGCTGCACGACGTCGTACCGAGCTACGGCCAGACGCTGAACGGCAACGTTGCCCTGACGCAGCAGGTATGGGATGAAACGGCGGCAACGCTGAAACTGACCAAACCGCCGGTGATTCAGATGAACAACGTCAATGCGCCTGCCGCGCCTGCCGCACAGCCGAAGCAGGAAGAGTCTAAAGCGCCTCAGCACGATATGGCGCTGTAAGCCTCGCTGTATAGCGCGCCGCGCTGCGACGAAGCACGCTGTAACGCAACAGAAAAAAGCCTCCGTTTTCGGAGGCTTTTTTTGCCCTGGCGACAGACGCCGCCTCGCTATTTCACCGCTTTAATCACAAAGGTCACGACGCCAAATATCTCCAGCCCCTCTTCCCCGCTGGGAATAATGGGCCGCCAGGCCGGGTTCATCGGCATCAGCCGCACCCTGGGCCGCAGCTCCAGCTTTTTTACCGTAAAGGCGCCGTCCACCGCCGCAACGACAATATCGCCATGCCCGGCAGTGAGCGAGCTGTCCACCACCAGCATATCGCCATCGCTGATGCCGCCTTCTGTCATTGAATCACCGCTGGCCCGGACAAAGTAGGTTGCGCTGGGTCGTTGCACCAGCAGGTCGTTAAGATCGAGACGCTGCTCAATATAATCCTGCGCCGGTGAAGGAAAGCCGCACGGCACGTGTTCGATAAAAAGCGGCAGACGCAACAGCGCGCCCAGCTCGACAGGTCTGATGAATTCCATAACCACTCGCCCAAACATACTGTATATAAATACAGTAAACGTAATGGGCGGTTTTAATCAAGCGCAGCGGTATCTTTTTTTCCGTGCAGCGTGAGGTCGGCGTTTATATTTCAGCCATTTTACTCTGCGAAGGCTTATTGATTATTGAGTGAGCAGGAGCGCTATCTTGTCCCGTACGCAATAGCATTATTAATACGTTTGGCAAAAAAATCAGCGCTGGCGAACAGGGATTGCGATTCTCACACCCGCATTTATTTTTCCGCCTCGCCCGTTATATGCCCTTTTCTTGCAACACTGGCTGAAAGCTTCCGTTTGGCGTGCCATAAAAATCGCAAAAATGCGCCATATCAAATAATTATAAAATTTAATCAAAATAGCTTGCCTTGACACCCGAATCTTCCGTGTCAATGATTAAAAAAACGGACAATAAAACTGTTGTGGAGATAGCTATGCCTCTGAAAGTGCTGTCCATGATTCCCGCAACCGCCGCCACGATTAAAGCGGCTCGCCAGGCGGCAGGCCTGACGCAGGCGGAAGCGGCAGAGCGTTTTAATTATAGTTTGCGGGTGTGGCAGAAAAAAGAAGCGGAGGC
>OKNF01000113.1_pt1 | contig 22168 bp, 26 predicted proteins | sample 1613121 | NCBI WGS metagenome assembly OKNF01 (sample SAMN04436838, study PRJEB24849) | human gut metagenome | biome: human gut; feature: NICU; material: stool | host: Homo sapiens | place: USA: Saint Louis, MO | collected 2011-09-08
GACGCCTGCGCCGTGCCACGGCTTATCATGAATCCAGTTATCCACCTGACGGCCAGCGTCGCGTGCCGCCTCGGTGACGCGGTTGCGGTTGTGCATTTTCACGCGCGTCTCTTTCAGCAGCGTCTCCGCTTTGTTACGCGCCGCGTCGATATCATCCTGCGCTTTGCCGCCGTAGGATTTCAGCAGATCATCCAGCGTATCCGCCAGGACAGAAACATCCTGGTGAATATCCACTTCGTCATTTTTCATTGTTTGTTTAAACATTTTCTCATCCCTTTGCTGAATAACGTAATACTTAGTGTAGACCATCCACCGCAAGCGCAGCGCGAAACGCCGCCAGCGGCCGCCTTTCTGATAATTCTGAATGCCCATGGCCGCCGCGCTGTTGTAAGGTTGCGAAGCTTTATAAGAATGAGAGGATTGAGCATGTATTTACGACCAGATGAGGTGGCACGCGTTCTGGAAAAAGCGGGGTTCGAAATGGACACCGTGACGCCGAAAACCTATGGCTATCGCCGCGGCGAAGATTATGTTTACGTTAACCGCGAAGCGCGCATGGGAAGAACCGCACTGGTCATTCATCCGACGCTGAAAGAAAAAAGCCTGAACTACGCCGATCCGGCGTCGGAAATTAAAACCTGCGATCACTATACGCGTTTCCCGATGTACCTGATGGGCGACAGCCAGGATCACTACGGCATTCCGCACGGTTTCAGCTCACGCGCCGCGCTGGAGCGCTACCTGCAAAGCATGTTTGATTAATTCCGTTTTCGTCTCCGCGTCTGCTCACTACCGCCGCTCCCCGTAACCGTTCGCCTTACGGGGAAGCCCCCTCTATGCGCCCGTCCGGGCGGCCGTTGCGTTTCACCGTTTGCATTCTGCTGCCGGGGCAGGTATAAAACCTGCCACATTTAGAAGTTTAGACGTCCATACGGATAGACAACCATGCAGTCAGAACAGCCGCAGGGCGGCCAATTTAAACGCAGTATGAAAGCGCGCCATCTGGTGATGCTCTCTTTGGGCGGTGTGATCGGCACCGGCCTGTTCTTCAACACCGGCTATATTATCTCCACCACCGGCGCGGCGGGCACGCTGCTGGCTTACCTGATCGGCGCGCTGGTGGTCTGGCTGGTGATGCAGTCGCTGGGCGAGCTGTCAGTGGCGATGCCGGAAACCGGCGCGTTTCACGTCTACGCCAGCCGCTATCTCAGTCCGGCCACCGGCTATGTCGTCGCCTGGCTCTACTGGCTCACCTGGACAGTAGCGCTCGGCTCCAGCCTGACGGCGGCCGGTTTCTGCATGCAGTACTGGTTTCCGCAAACTTCGGTCTGGCTCTGGTGTCTGATCTTCTGCATCGCCATCTTCCTGCTTAACGTCGTTTCGACGCGCTTTTTCGCTGAAGGGGAGTTCTGGTTTTCGCTGATCAAAGTGATCACTATCCTTGCCTTTATTGTGCTGGGCGGCTGCGCGGTGTTTGGTCTGATCCCGTTAAAAGACGGCACGCCCGCGCCGTTTTTCCATAACCTCACCGCTTCCGGCTGGCTGCCGCACGGCGCGCTGCCGATCTTGATGACGATGGTGGCGGTGAATTTTGCTTTCTCCGGCACCGAGCTGATCGGCATTGCCGCTGGCGAAACGGAGAACCCGCAGAAAGTGGTGCCGATGGCGATCCGTACCACGGTGGCGCGGCTGATCATCTTTTTTATCGGCACGGTGCTAATCCTGGCGGCGCTGATCCCGATGGATCAGGCGGGCATCGTGAAAAGTCCGTTCGTGCTGGTATTCGAAAAAATCGGCATTCCCTGGGCGGCGGATATTTTTAACTTCGTGATCCTGACCGCCATTCTGTCGGCGGCCAACTCTGGTCTTTACGCCTCCGGGCGCATGCTCTGGTCGCTCTCTAACGAAGGCACGCTGCCGCGCTGCTTCTCGCGCCTGACGCGCCGCGGCATCCCGCTGGTGGCGATCGTCGCCAGCATGCTGGGCGGCCTGCTGGCGCTCTTTTCCAGCATTGTCGCCGCCGATACCGTCTACGTGGCGCTCTCCGCCATTTCCGGCTTTGCGGTGGTCGCGGTCTGGCTCAGCATCTGCGCCTCGCACTACGCGTTTCGCCGTCGCTACCTGCGCGAGGGCGGGAGGCTGGACAGGCTGAAATATCGCGCCCCCTGGTTCCCGCTGACGCCGATTCTCGGTTTTGCGCTCTGCCTGCTGGCCTGCGTCGGGCTGGCCTTCGATCCTGAACAACGCATCGCGCTGTGGTGCGGTTTACCCTTTGTGGCCCTCTGCTATGGCGCTTATTATCTGACTCAACGCAACAAGCGGGAACGCGCTAAGGAAACGGAACATGCTGTTTGACCCGATTGCCGATCTGCTCCAGCGCCGCGGCGCGCTGATCCTCGACGGCGCGCTGGCGACCGAGCTGGAGGCGCGCGGCTGTGTGCTTACCGATGCGCTCTGGTCGGCGAAAGTGCTGCTGGAAGATCCGCAGCTGATTTATCAGGTGCATTACGACTATTTCGCCGCCGGCGCGCAATGTGCCATTACCGCCAGCTATCAGGCGACGCCGCAGGGCTTTGCCGCGCGCGGTCTGGACGAGGCGCAGGCGTGCGCGCTGATCGCGCGCAGCGTCGAGCTGGCACAGCGGGCGCGGCAGGACTATCTGGCGGATCATCCGCAGGCGGCGCCGCTGCTGGTGGCAGGATCGGTCGGGCCGTACGGCGCGTTCCTCGCCAACGGCGCCGAATATCGCGGCGACTATGCGCTGCCACAGGACGAAATGATGACATTTCATCGTCCGCGCATCGCGGCGCTGGCGGCGGCAGGCGTCGATCTGCTGGCCTGCGAAACGCTGCCTTCTTACGCCGAGCTGGAAGCGCTGACGGCGCTGCTGACGGCGGAATATCCCACGCTGCCCGCCTGGTTCTCCTTTACCCTGCGCGACAGCGAGCACCTTTCCGACGGCACGCCGCTGGCGCAGGCGGTCGCGCTGCTGGATCGCTGCCCGCAGGCGGTGGCGCTGGGCGTTAACTGCATCGCGCTGGAAAAGGTGACGCCCGCGTTGACGGCGTTGCGCCGCCTGACGTGCAAGCCGCTGCTGGTCTATCCCAATTCCGGCGAGCAGTATGACGCGGTCAGCAAAACCTGGCACAGCGCTCCGGCGGGCTGTGCGTTGCAGGATAAGTTGGCGGAGTGGCGTGAGGCGGGCGCGCAAATCATTGGCGGCTGCTGCCGCACCACGCCGCAGGATATTGCCGCGCTCGCCCATCGCTGCCGCGCGCAGTGATCTTCTTCGGGCCGGAAAGGATATCGGCCCTAAGGAAAAACGGCGCGCTGCCGATTAGACTATTACCCAACCGTAGAAAATCAGGAAAGCGTATGAAACGCCTGTTACTGGCGCTGGCGGCCGCCTCGCTGCTCAGCGGCTGCGCCACTATTGTCGGCTCGGAAACGCAAAGCGTGCGCATCGACTCCATCCCGCAGGGCGCGACCTTTGTCGTGCAGGATGAAACCGGTCGTCCCGTGGCGGAAGGCGTGACGCCGAAAACCGTCGAGCTGGCGAAATCCAACGGCAGCTACTTCGGCAAAAAGAGTTATCTGGTGATGCTCGAGCGTCCCGGCTATGTGCCGTTGACGCTGCGGCTGAAAGAGAAGGCGAACCTCTGGTATATCCTCGGCAACATTCCGCTGGGCGGCTTCCCCGGCTGGCTGTTGGTCGACCCTTTTTACGGCGGCATGTATAACATCGAACCGGCGACGGTTCAGCCGGTGATCAATCGCGTCGGCGCGCGCGCCGGCTGATCCCCCGCGCCGACGTTGCGGTCGGCGCGGCGCGTTACTGGGCGGTGGGCTTCACCATCGCGCCGGTCGAGGCCTTGTGCTTTTCCAGATACTGATGCTGGAAAATGCACATGCGAATCGTATTGCGGTATTCGCCGTTGATAAAAAATTCGTGGCGCAGCACGCCTTCGATCTCAAACCCCAGCTTGCTGTAGATATGGATCGCCTTTTCATTCTCCTGATCGACGATCAGGTAGAGCTTATAAAGGTTCAGCACCGAAAAGCCGTAGTCCATCGCCAGCTTCGCCGCCTGGCTCGCCAGCCCTTTGCCCTGATGGGTTGGATCGATAATGATCTGGAATTCGGCGCGGCGATGCACATGGTTAATCTCTACCAGTTCCACCAGGCCCACTTTTTCGCCGTCGTTTTCCACCACGAAGCGGCGCTCGCTCTGATCGTGGATATGCTTGTTATAGAGATCGGAGAGTTCGACAAACGCCTCATAGGGCTCCTCGAACCAGTAGCGCATCACGCTGGCATTGTTGTCCAGTTGATGTACGAAATGGAGATCTTCCCGCTCAAGCGGGCGTAGTTTTACGCTCATAACGGCATCCTTGTAGTAAAAGCCGGCTTACACCGGCGTCTCGCGTGCAGGCAACGAGAGAGCAGCCCGTTCTGCTGCGGGCTGTCGGGCAATCAGCAGACGCCGAAATCGCCATCTTCATGATAAGGATTGACCGAGCTGGCCGGCACTTCGATCTCTTTTTTCTCCGCGTCGTCAATGCGCGCGCACCACAGCGTTTCGCCCTCCACGCGCAGCACCTGCATTTTTGGACCGCCGGTTTTCGCCTGAACAAAATCATTTTTCTGGAACATGGTTTCTTCCTGATTTGTGGTTAGTTACATTTTTTTCCTGCGCGGCGCGCGCGCGGCGGCGCGGGTTCGCTGGCCGTCGCGTCACGCGCAGAAAGTCGCCGACGGGTGTTACTCAGCAGGCTAACTATACTGATAGTACATTTCAGCAAAACAGGAGGAAAGATGACCATTCATAAGAAAGGGCAGGCGCATTGGGAAGGCGATCTTAAAAGCGGTAAAGGCACTATCTCTACCGAAAGCGGCGCCCTGAGCCAGCAGCCCTACGGTTTCAATACCCGTTTTGAAGACAAGGCCGGCACCAATCCCGAAGAACTGATTGGCGCCGCGCACGCCGCCTGTTTTTCCATGGCGCTTTCAATGATGCTGGGGCAGGCGGGCCATACGCCGCAGAGCATCGACACCACGGCGGACGTCTCGCTGGATAAGCAGGGCGAAGGGTTTGCTATCACCAAAATCGCTCTCGACAGCACGGTCAAGCTGCCGGGCATCGATAACGCCGCGTTTGATGAAATTATCAACAAGGCGAAGGCGGGCTGTCCGGTTTCGCAGGTGCTGAACGCTGAAATCACCCTGAACTACCGTCTGGAAAATTAAGTCGACGCATTTTCTCTCAGGCCGCCGCTGTTTGCGCAGGGCGGCCTTTTTATTCGCTTTTCCTGCGCCCGCGCGCTCCGTTTTTTGCCGCGCTTCAAAGAAAAAATCCTTTCCGCACTGTATGTTGCGCGCTGGTCAATAAGGCGCGGTTAACGGCATGTATGAATTTAACCTGGTGCTGCTGCTGTTGCAGCAGATGTGCGTGTTTCTGGTCATCGCCTGGCTGATGAGCAAAACCCGGCTTTTCATTCCTTTGATGCAGGTGACGGTGCGGCTGCCGCATAAATTTCTCTGTTATGTGGTGTTTTCGGTGTTCTGCCTGCTGGGCACCTGGTTCGGGCTGCATGTTTCCGACTCCATCGCCAACACGCGCGCGGTGGGTGCGGTAATGGGTGGGCTGCTCGGCGGTCCGGTGGTCGGCGGCCTCGTGGGCTTGACCGGCGGACTGCACCGCTATTCGCTGGGCGGCATGACCGCCGTCAGCTGCATGGTTTCCACCATTGTCGAAGGGCTGCTGGGCGGCCTGGCGCACCGCCTGCTGATCCAGCGCGGCCGCAGCCATCAGGTTTTCCATCCGCTGACCGCGGCGATGGTGACGCTGGCGGCGGAAATCATCCAGATGGCGATCATTTTGCTGCTGGCGCGGCCTTACGATGAGGCGCTGAAGCTGGTCTCCAGCATCGCGGCGCCGATGATGGTCACCAATACCGTCGGCGCCGCTCTCTTTATGCGCATCCTGCTGGATAAGCGCGCAATGCTGGAAAAGTACAGCTCCGCCTTTTCCGCTACCGCGCTGAAGGTGGCCGCCTCTACCGAGGGGATTCTGCGTCAGGGCTTTAACCAGGAGAACAGCATGAAGGTGGCGCAGGTACTTTACCGCGAGTTGGATATCGGCGCGGTGGCGATTACCGATCGCGAGCAGCTATTGGCCTTTACCGGCATCGGCGGCGATCATCATCTGCCGGGACGGCCGATCTCTTCCGTCTGGACGCGCCGCGCCATTGAACAGGGCGAGGTGGTTTACGCCGACGGCAACGAAGTACCTTACCGCTGTTCGCTGCATCCGCAGTGCAAACTGGGATCGACGTTAATCATTCCGCTACGGGGCGAAAACCAGCGCGTGATTGGCACTATTAAACTTTACGAGGCGAAAAACCGGCTGTTCAGCTCGATTAACCGCACGCTGGGCGAAGGCATCGCGCAACTGCTCTCCGCCCAGATTCTGGCGGGGCAGTATGAACGGCAAAAGGCGCTGCTGACCCAGTCGGAGATTAAGCTGCTGCATGCGCAGGTTAACCCGCATTTCCTGTTTAACGCGCTCAATACGCTGATGGCGGTGATCCGACGCGACAGCGAACAGGCCGGACAGCTGGTGCAGTATCTCTCCACCTTTTTCCGTAAAAACCTCAAGCGGCCCAACGAGGTGGTGACCCTCGCCGATGAGATTGAGCATGTGAACGCCTATCTGCAAATTGAGCAGGCGCGCTTTCAGGCGCGTCTGCAAGTCACGCTCAGCGTGCCGGATGCGCTGGCGCAGGCGCGGCTGCCCGCCTTTACGCTGCAACCGATTGTGGAGAACGCCATTAAGCACGGCACCTCGCAGCTGCTGGGCGTCGGCGAAATTTGGCTTAGCGCGTCGCGCCAGCAGGATCGGCTGGTGCTGGAGATTAAAGATAACGCCGGGCTTTACCAGGAGAAAAGCTGCGCGGGCGGGCTGGGCATGGGCCTGGTGGACAAGCGCCTGCGCGCCCGCTTCGGTGACGACTGCGGCATCAGCGTCCGCTGCGAGCCGGAGCGGTTCACCTGCGTAACCCTGCGTCTGCCGCTGGAGGAGAAGCTGTGTTAACGGTGCTGATTGTGGATGATGAGCCGCTGGCGCGGGAAAACCTGCGCGTGCTGCTGGAACAGGAAGAGGATATCGCCATTGTCGGCGAGTGCGCCAATGCGGTTGAGGCGATCGGCGCGGTTCACCGACTGCGCCCCGACGTGCTGTTTCTGGATATTCAGATGCCGCGCATTTCTGGCCTGGAGATGGCGGGCATGCTGGATGTGGAGCAGCGTCTCCATATCGTGTTTCTCACCGCCTTCGATGAGTATGCGGTGCGCGCGTTCGAGGAGCACGCCTTCGACTACCTGCTGAAGCCGGTAGAGACGGGGCGCCTGGCGAAAACGCTGGCGCGGCTGCGTCACGAACGCGGCGAACAGAATGTTGCGCTGCTGCCGGAAAACCAGCAGGCGCTGAAGTTTATTCCGTGCTGCGGCCACAGCCGCATCTGGCTGCTGCCGATGGCGGAGGTGGCCTGCGTCAGCAGTCGGCTCAGCGGCGTTTTCGTCACCAGCATCGACGGCACCGAAGGGTTCACCGAACTGACGCTGCGTACGCTGGCGTGCCGTACGCCGCTGATGCGCTGTCACCGGCAATATCTGGTGAATATGGCACACCTGAGAGAGATCCGCTTACTGGAAAACGGTCAGGCGGAGCTGCTGCTGCGCAGCGGGCAGAAGGTGCCGGTCAGCCGCCGTTATCTGAAAAGCCTGAAAGAGGCGCTGGGGCTGAAAAGCGCGTAGTTTTGCTCGTCATCAGCGCAGAGATCGCTATACTGCCCGCTTTGAATACCGGAAGGGCGAGGAAGATCGCGATGATGAATAACGATGTGCTGCGTAGCCTGCGCTACATGCTGAAGCTGAACAATAACGAGATGGTCGCGATCCTGGCGCTGGCCGATACCGCGGTGTCGGCGGAGCAGGTGGCCAGCTACGTGCTGAAAGAAGAGGAAGAGGGCTTCGCCCCCTGCCCGGACGTGGTGATGAGCTGCTTTTTAAACGGCCTGATTTACCACAAACGCGGTAAAGATGAGAGCATGCCGCCGCTGAAGGTGGAGCGTCGCATCAACAACAATATTATCCTTAAAAAGCTGCGCGTCGCCTTTGCGTTAAAAACTGACGATATTCTCGATATTCTCACCGCTCAGCAGTTCCGCATCTCCATGTCGGAAATCACCGCCATGATGCGTGCGCCGGAGCATAAAAACTACCGCGAGTGCGGCGATCAGTTCCTGCGCTATTTCCTGCGCGGCTTAACCGCCCGTCTGCGTCCGGCCTGACATCGGCTTGAGACTGATTTTTCCTCATCATCTTATTTTGTCGCATAAGAGCCCGGCAGCGCTGTCGGGCTTTTATGCAAGCCACGCCGCGTATTGGTCTCGCTGCATCTCGGATTCCGCTATTAGTTACAACACACAAAAAGTCAAAAGCAGAAGCGAGACCGTGCATCCTGTTTTCTTCTCGCATCGGTCAAGATACCGCTGCGTCTTTTAGCAGTCCTCCAGATTTCATTTCTGTCATACCGCTGCGTTCAATAGCGCGAATACTCCTGTGCGATCGTTTGCTAAACCGCCATTAATATTCATTTACACTATGAATGGAAATGATTAAAGTTCTCATTCGCAATACTAACGGTAAGCTGCTTGCGCTGTCGTTCATTACCGCCGTTTCAGAGACTTTTACTATGCCAGCAGTGGCTGTTGGCTCAGGGATAGATGCGCGAAGGATGAACGCCTCTCCTGTTGGAAGCGGAACGCGTCTCGCAGCAGACAATAATAAAATCTCGCGAAGGTGAAAAAATGGTTTTTTCTAACAGTATCAGGGAAGGGCGCGTTGCCGGCTCCGCAGCAGGGAAACAGACCGCTCTGCTTTTAACGCCGCTTGCCGCGCTGGTGGCCATTGCACTGCATGCGCCAGCCGCCGTTGCCGCTGAGGCGGCGAAAGAGGAAACGCTGGTGGTGGAAGCGTCAGGCGACAGCGCCGACAATACCCAGGCGAGCGACTACAGCGTGCCGGTTACCCAGGCGGGCGCCAAAATGACCTTAACCGCACGCGAAATTCCGCAGTCCGTCAGTATCATCAGCAAGCAGCGCATGCAGGATCAGCAGCTGCAAACGCTGGGCGATGTGCTGAAGAACACCACCGGCGTGAGCGAAAGCGTGGCGGATTTCGACCGTAGCACCTTCTATTCGCGCGGTTTTATGATTGATAACTACATGGTGGACGGCATTCCCACCGTGTTTGAGGAACGCTGGAACCTCGGCGACTCCGCGGCCGATACGTCCATTTACGATCGCATCGAAGTGGTGCGCGGCGCGACCGGGTTGATGACCGGCACGGGCAACCCATCGGCGGCGATTAACATGGTGCGCAAGCACGCCGACAGCCGCGAATTTGTCGGCAATGTCTCCGCCAGCTACGGCAGCTGGGACAAGCAGCGTTACGTTCTCGATCTCTCGGCGCCGCTGACCGATTCCGGCAACGTGCGCGGACGCCTGATCGCCGGCTACCAGGATAATGACAGCTATATCGATCGCTACAGCGCCAATAAGAAATTCATCTACGGCGTGGTGGATGCCGATCTCACTGACTCCACCACTCTGTCCGTCGGCTACGACTATCAGGAAACCAACGCCGACAGCCCGCCGTGGGGCGGCCTGCCGCGCTGGTACACTGACCACAGTAAAACCGACTACGATCGCAGCGACAGTACCGCGCCAGACTGGGCCCGGAGCGATAAGCAGTCGAGAAAAGTCTTCGCCACCCTGACGCAGCGTTTCGACAGCGGCTGGCAGTTCACTCTGAACGGCACCCACACCGAAACCGAACTCGACAGCAAGATGCTCTATATCGACGGCTTCTTCGATAAAAACAGCGGCATCGGCGTCAGTGCTTATCCCAACTATCCGGTAGTTGGCGGCACCGGCTACAACACCGGCAAGCGTAAAGTGCACGCCCTTGACGCCTTCGCCAGCGGCCCTTACGAACTCTTTGGTCGTCAGCATGAGCTGATGACGGGCGTCAGCTACAGCCGTCAGCACAACCTCTATATGAGCACCTTCGCCAACCTGTCGGCGGACGAGGTGGGCAATTTCAATAACTGGAACGGCAGCTTCCCGGAAACCGCCTGGGGGCCGCTGAGCCTGGCGCAGGAAGACACCATCCACCAGAAATCGGCCTATACCGCGACGCGTGTTTCGCTGGCCGATCCGCTGCATCTGATTCTTGGCGCCCGCTACACCCAGTGGAGCGCCAGCACGCTGACGCAGAATGTGGAGAAGAACCGCATTACGCCTTACGCCGGGCTGATTTACGACATCAATGACGCCTGGTCCGCCTACGCCAGCTACACCTCGATCTTCAATCCGCAGACTTATCGCGATATCAACGGCAGCTACCTTGCGCCGGTCACCGGTAAAAACTACGAGGCGGGCGTGAAGGCGGACTGGCTGAACAGCCGCGTTACCACGTCCATGTCGGTGTTCCGCATTGAGCAGGACAATGTGGGACAAAGCACCAGCCTCCTTATTCCCGGTACCCAGGAATACGCTTACTTCGCCACGCATGGCACGGTGAGCAAAGGGGTGGAGTTTGAGATCAACGGCGCGGTAACCGACGACCTGCAAATGACGCTCGGCGCTACGCGCTACGTGGCGGAAGATGGCGACGGCAATGCGATCAACCCCACCCAGCCGCGCACCAGCGTCAAGCTGTTCGCCGCCTGGACGCCGCCCGCGCTGCGCGACCTCACCGTCGGCGGCGGGGTGAACTGGCAGAACAAGGTTTGGCAGAATGTCAGCGCGCCGGAAGGCAACGGCACCTGGCATGCCGGGCAGGGCAGCTATGCGCTGGTTAATCTGTTTGGCCGTTATCAGGTGACCAGGCAGCTGTCGGTGCAGGCGAACCTCAACAACTTGCTTGATAAGAAATATGACACCAGCGTCAGTCAGTATGTGGTCTACGGCGCGCCGCGCAATGTGACCGTTACGGCGAACTATAGCTTCTGATGAATAACGGGCTACACTGGCGCTAAAGCGCAACGACCGGCACGTTGGCGGTCGTTGCGCAAGCGCAGGAGGAAGCGATGCCCGTTTATGATGAAACCACACAGTTTATTCTTGATCAGATCGCCCCGCTGGGGCGCTTCGCCGTCCGCCGCATGTTTGGCTGCACCGCGCTGTTTTATGACGGCCTGATGGTGCTGCTGATTGACCCGGCGGGCGTGGTGTTTCTCAAAACCGATGCGCATAACCGCAGCCGCTTTATCGCCGCTGGCTGCGAACCCTTCACCTACGCCCGGCGCGGCGCGGATGGCGCGGTCAAATCGGTTGAGCTGTCTTTTTACACCCTGCCCGACGCGCTGCTGGAAGACCAGGAGGCGCTGGCGGAGTGGATACGATCGGCGATTGACGCCGCGAAGCGCGCCGACAACGGCAAAAAACGCGCCGGACGCAGTCGCGCGCATTAACCAGGTCACGTTCGTCCGCGCTTTTGCGCTGACGCATTAACATCGGGCGGCTGCCGCCATTCGGCCGCAGCGCGTCACGCTTTAATTACCGTGACCCCTTTCTCGATAAAGGGCGTCAGCAGATGTTCATCGGTATCGCTTTCCACAATCATTGTATTGATCAGCGCCAGATCGCCGATAACCCAGGCCGAGGCGGTATTGAGCTTCTCCGGCGAGGCCATGACCACGGTTTCCGCCGCCTTGCCGGCAAAAGCCCGTTTAATGCAGGATTCTTCATAGTCGCCGGTGCTTAATCCCGCCTCGGCGTGAATGCCGGTCACGCCCATAAAAAAGATATCCGCCCGCACGTTAGCCACGTTTTCGATCGCCGCCGCGCCGACCGCCACCAGCGAATGCCTGAACAGGCGTCCACCGATCATGATCACGTCGATCAGCGGGTGATCCGCCAGGCCCAGCGCAATGCCGGGGCTGTGCGTCACCACGGTAATTTGCAGGCTGTGCGGCAAAAAGGTAATCAGCTCGGCGGTGGTGGTGCCGCCGTCGATCATGACCACCTGACCCGGCTCGATCAGCGCCGCGGCCCTTTTCGCAATGGCGCGCTTGGCGTCCAGACGCAGATTTTTCCGCTCGGAGAAGGTGGCGGCGGCGGCGGAGGCCGGCAGCGCGCCGCCATGCACCCGTTGCAACAACCCTTCGGCGGAAAGCTCGCGCAGATCGCGACGGATCGTATCTTCGGAAACGTTGAATTCTTCGCTCAGCATTTTCGACAGCACCTGGCCGTCGGCGGCGAGCTTTTGCAGGATGAGTTGTTTACGTTGTGAGGTCAGCATAGGTTTCTTCTTAATTGCACGAAAATTCTTGAGTATGCATGTTTTTGCACGATATAGTGCGCATATTACCGAAGGAGGTGCGTCCATGCCAGTAAAACATGCAGAAACGGGTAACCTGACAGGCAACAGACAGGCGGAGGTGCGAATTGTAGAAAGCAAAACGCTATCCGACGACTGGTATTTACTGAAGAAATACACGTTTGATTTCCGGCGACGGGACGGGGAATGGCAGCGCCAGAGCCGCGAAGTTTACGATCGCGGCAACGGCGCGACGCTGCTGCTTTATAACCGCGCAAAGCAGAGCGTGATACTTACCCGCCAGTTCCGCTTTCCGCTCTACGTGAACGAGCATCCTGGCTTTCTGTTGGAAGCGCCGGCGGGGCTGCTGGATAACCTCGATCCTGAGCAAAGAATCAGGGCGGAGGTAGAAGAGGAGACCGGCTATAGCGTCGGGCAGGTGCAGAAAGTTTTCGAGGCTTTTATGAGTCCCGGCTCGGTGACGGAGAAGCTCTATTTCTTTATTGCGGAGTATCAGGCAGGCGATCGCGCCGGAGACGGCGGCGGGATAAAGGAGGAGGACGAAGATATCGAGGTGTTGGAAGTTAGCTTTCAGGCGGCGATGCAGGCGATCCGGGATGGCGACATCGTGGATGCCAAGACCATCATGTTATTACAGTATCTTGCCCTTAACGGCATCATGTGAGGCAGCTATGAATGTGGAACTGATCCTTATCGCCGGGCCTTATCGCAGCGGCACCAACGGCGACGAAAGGCTGATCGCGCAGAATCTTCAGCGGCTGGAGCAGGCGGCATGGGAGGTTTATCAGCGCGGACACGTGCCGGTGATCGGCGAATGGCTGGCGCTGCCGCTGGCGAAGGCCGCCGGTTCGCAGCGGCTGGACGATGCCATCAGCGAGTCGCTGCTTTACCCGGTGGCGCACCGGCTGATTGGCAAGTGCGACGCCATCTACCGCATTGAAGGCGCATCGCAAGGGGCGGATAAGGATATTGAGGTGGCGCAGCAGCGCGGCCTGAAAATCTACCGTTCGCCCGAAGAGATCGCGCGTCTGTAAAAATGCAGGAATGAAAGGGGGGATGCGGCGCATCCTCCCTTTTTTTGCTTAACGGCTTTGCAGGAAGGCCAGCAGATCGTTGTTCAGCTGATCCTGATGCGTGACGGCAAAGCCGTGCGGCGCATTGTCATACACCTTCAGCTCCGCGTTGCGAATCATCTCCGCCGCCACTTTGCCGGTACTTTCAAACGGCACCACCTGATCGTTGCTGCCATGGATCACCAGCGTCGGCACGTCGATTTTCGCCATGTCGGGACGGAAGTCGGTTTCCGAGAAGGCGGTGACGCAGTCGATGGTGCCTTTCAGCGACGCCAGCAGGGCGATATTCAGCGTCTGGGTCAGCACGCCTTCCGACACGGTCTGTCCGGCGTTGGTGCCGTAAAAAATCGGAGAAAAATCGCTGATAAACTGCGCGCGATCTTTACGCAGTCCGTCGCGAATGCCTTCAAACACGCTCATATCGACGCCCTGCGGATAGTCTTCCGTCTTGCCGAAAATCGGCGTCACTGCGCCCAGCAATACCAGCGCCGAGACGCGCGCGCTGCCGTAGCGGCTGATATAGCGCGTCACGTCGCCGCCGCCCATTGAGAAGCCGACCAGCGTCACTTCTTTCAGATCGAGATGAGTCAGCAGATCGTTGATGTCGGAAGCGAAAGTATCGTAATCGTAGCCTTCCCACGGCTGCTCTGAACGGCCAAAGCCGCGACGGTCAAAGGCGATGGCGCGGTAGCCGCGCTCAGCGAGGAAATTGAGCTGGCTGTCCCACATATCCGCATCCAGCGGCCAGCCGTGGCTGAAAAGGACCGGCTTACCCGAGCCCCAGTCTTTGTAATAGAGCTGGGCGCCATCCTGTGTCGTGAACATAGTCATACAAACATCCTCATTTTGGTGAGTGAACAAGGTTTAGGGAAGCGGATTATTATTTTCCGGGCGCGAGAAGATACGAACCTCAGGCGGCTTCTTGCTCCGATGGTAAGACAGCACCCGATTCTGAATCTTTAAATCGTTCATCGTATGACGCTTATGCTGTCTGAGATCGCTTTCATCGCTTTGACCGTCAGCGGAATCGTGCCGTAGCCGGTCAGAAAGATCATAGGAATAAGGCAGTCGAGATGGGGCAAGGTTTCAGTCACGTCAAAGCCGTTTGCTTCCGGCATATTCATATCCAGAATCAGACAGCCTGGCGCCGGGCTGAAAGGGTAGGCGAGAAACGCCTGTGCGGAGGAGAAATCAGCGACCTGATAATCTTCCGCCGTCAGCAAACTTACCAGCGATTGCCTGACCGAATAGTCGTCATCCACCACATAAACTATTGGTTCCATAATTAGCCCCTCTCCAGTGTGTCTGCTCCGGTATGGATAATTCCGGCGAAAACCTGAATTTTTTGCTGGTTAAATTACGGCAACATGACGCTAAAATTTCTTAAACATGCTGGATGTTATCACACTAATTATCATTATCATGTTTGAAATAATTATGACGGCGAAAAACGGTTAAGCGACTGACTTAACAAGATTAAAATTTAATTATCCGCGCGGCGGTCGTTGGGTTCCGCCTACGAAAATAAACAAACGGCCAGGTTAACAGGAAAGCAGGCGCGCTATTTTCTGGAAGTTCACCGCTGCTGATGCCGCGCTTAAAAACAACCGCAGCGAGAAAAAGTAAATAATGATCTACATCATTTCTACATTTTTCACATATATCCGGCTTGATTGATCTGGCGCAATTTATGGCATTTCACGCTCTGGCAAGTTATTGCGAGAAGAGGCGCAAGCCTGGCAATAAGGGAGAGTCGTCATGTCAATGAAATTGGGTTTAGCCGGCGTGCTGCTGGTATGGCTGGTTTATGTAGGCTGGATGGCGAGTTACTACAGCCATACCTTTAGCCTGTTTACACACTAAACGGCATGTTGCCGACTCGCGCTCGTTTATCTACTGTTGCGCAGAAACGGGCGGAGCACGGCAACAGATAGCCTTTAATTTTTTCTCTGTGTTTTATCGTCTCGCCTGCATCCTGCATCCTGCATCCTGCATCCTGCATCCTGCGGTACAGATTGTTTCCCGACGGCGCAAAAAGTCCCCTGAAAGATAAGCCTCCGCCTGAATATCATCTGCGCCGTCCGCCGTTTATCCCTCATGCTGACCGCCGCTTAATGCCGTTTTCCGACCGTTTAGCGCGCCATAGCGCCGCTGACGCGCTTTGTCGCCGCTGGTAAGCGCGCGTCGTGACAGGATAGCCCCGATTCTTTTTATCTCTGGAGTGAGCTATGTCACACGCACTGACGTTTGTTATCGCGACGCTGAGTATCCTCGCTATCTGCTATCGCCTTTATGGGGTATTTTTCGTCCGTAAAGTGCTGAACGCCGATGACAGCGAGGTTACGCCGTCGCATCAGTTGGAAGACGGCAAGGATTACGTGCCGACGAAAAAATGGGTGAACTTCGGCAGCCATTTCGCCGCTATCGCCGCCGCCGGGCCGCTGGTAGGACCGGTGCTGGCCGCGCAGTACGGCTATCTTCCCAGCTTCCTCTGGCTGTTGATCGGCTGCGTAATCGGCGGGGCGGTGCACGATACCGTGGTGCTGTTCGCCTCGATGAAGCATCAGGGGAAATCACTCTCTGAAGTAGCGAAGTCAGAGCTGGGACCGGTTGCTGGCTGGTGCACCGGCCTGGCGATGCTGTTTATCATCACCATTACCATGGCAGGTCTGTCGATGGTGGTGGTGCATGCGCTGGAGCGCAACCCGTGGGGCACCTTTGCGGTCTTTATGACTATTCCGGTGGCGATTGGCGTTGGGCTGTGGGAGCGCGTTACCGGCAGTATGCGCGGCGCGACCTGGGTTGGTATCCTGGTGATTTTCGGCTGCGTTATCGCGGGCCCCTATATTCAGGATTCCGCGTTCGGCGCCTGGCTTAGCCTGAAAGCCTCCACCGTCAGCATGCTGCTGCCTTTTTACGCCTTCTTCGCTACCGCTCTGCCGGTATGGATGCTGCTGACGCCGCGCGGCTATCTCTCCAGCTTTATGAAAATCGGCGTGTTTGGCGCGCTGGTTATCGGCGTGGTGTTTATCAACCCGGAAATCCAGTTTCCGGCTGTGACGCAGTTTATCCACGGCAACGGGCCGGTGCTGGCTGGTCCGGTCTGGCCGTTTATCTCGATTACCATCGCCTGCGGCGCGATCTCCGGTTTCCACGCCTTTATCGGCTCCGGCACCACGCCGAAACAGATCGATAAGTGGAACGATATCCTGCCGGTCGCCTTCGGCGCTATGCTGGCAGAGTGCGTGGTGGGCGTCATGGCGCTGATTGCCGCTACCGCACTGCATCCGGCGGATTATTTCGCGATCAACTCGACGCCGGAGGTGTTTGCCGGCTTAGGCATGAATGTGGTGCATCTGCCGCAGCTCAGCGAAGCGATTGGACTCGACCTTTACGGGCGCACCGGCGGCGCGGTAACGCTGGCGGTCGGCATGGCGGATATCTTCACCCGCATCCCCTGGTTCAGCCATCTGGCTTCCTACTTTTTCCAGTTTGTGGTGATGTTTGAAGCGGTGTTTATTCTGACCGCCGTCGATTCCGGCACCCGCGTGGCGCGCTACCTGTTACAGGATTTTCTGGGCGATATCTGGGCGCCGCTGAAGCGCACCAACTGGATGCCGGGCGCGATCGGTTGTAGCATCGTCGCCTGTCTGCTGTGGGGATATCTGCTGAACTCCGGCGATATTAACTCGGTCTGGGCGCTGTTTGGCGTATCCAATCAGCTGATGGCCTCCATTGGCCTGATGATCGGCGCCACCATTATTCTGCGTATGGGACAGAAGCGCAGATATATGCTGACCTGCCTGATTCCGCTTGCTTATCTCTACGTTACGGTTAACTACGCCGCCTGGTGGATGGTGAAAAACGTCTATTTCAACGCCGAGGCAAAAGGCTATAACCTGTTTAACGGCACCATCTCGATCATTATGGTGGCGCTGGGCGTGGTCATCATGATCGCCTCCATTCAGCGTTGGATACAGCTGTGGCGCGCGCGATCGCAGGCGGCGCCCGTCGAAGCGCTCTCCTGAATCTTCTGTTAAGGCCGGTTAATCCGGCCTTTTTTATTGATAGCGTCTGGCAGGAAACTGAGCTGAAAGCGAACTCTGGGTAGAAGGCCGGATCGCCTGATTTCCTGAAAGTGACGCAAAATTAACAAAATGATCAAAAAAACCTGTACAGCTTTTAGGTTTTTGTATAGTTTAGCCACCAGACCGTTAGCCTGTTTTTTAATCTGACCATGAGGGCGCCGATGATGCAGCAGCAACGATGGACACCTGAGACTGGGCATAATCTTGCGCAGTCATGCACGATGGCAGAGAGTTCGCTTCCAACCCAGCAGGAGACGCTGGGACAAATTGTGGAAGAAATTTTACGTGCCGGTCAAACGGTAAATCGTAAAGCGATCTGTTCAAAGCTGGTGGCGCGACTGGATGGCGCCACGGGAACGGAAATGGAAAAACATTATTATGGCCTGCTGGCGTTAGCGCTGGGCCGCGAGTAAATCATATTCTGCTATGCATGCCGCGCTCAGCCGCCTGCCGTTATATCGCAACGTTATTTTGCTATGTCTGTTTGCAGTAAACCTCTCCTGATTTTGGCGTCGCTGTTGCCTCGCAGAACAGTCGCCGCCCGAAAAACGCCTGGTCTTTCCGCAGCGTCGTGGCGTCGTCTTCTATAAAAGAAGCGACGTTGCTCTGCCGAAAAGCCAGTTTTCGTTATCATCAGCACAGGAGAGAAATTGGATAAAGAAGAGTTAAAAAATATGCATGTGGCCCTGGGCGAAGCGGTAATGTCCATTCTGGACAACCGGGGTGCTTTAAATAATCACTCGATTCTTGAGCGATTACAGCAGCTTGCCGAAGCAGAGACGGATGAAGAAAAAATCATGTCTTACTGGCAGGCGAAAAAAGCATTCCGACACATTCCGCAGTCAGTGGCAGGGCACCGTCTGAAAGACGTCAACAGCACTGACAGCAAAACGGCCAGGATGCCTCAGAACCGCTTTGGGTTCAGACGAACCCGCAGTGACGATCGTGAGGACGCTGACTGAGTAAACAGACCGGCAGAATGACTGTAACGCTACAGCATTCTGCCGGTTTTTTATGGCCGCCGTTCAGTGAACCGACATTTTAGAAAAGCCGTTGACGATCACAACGTCGATAGCCATAGCATCAATGGCTTAATGCCGCCCGCCGGGCCTCAGCGCAGGACTCAGGAAGCGAGCTTCATCAGCACCAGCCCTGCAACGATCAGTACGGCCGCGGCGATGCGCATCGGCGTCGCCGGTTCGCCAAGAAAAAGCAGCCCGGCGACAAACGCGCCGACGGCACCGATGCCGGTCCAGAGAGTATAGGCGGTGCCCAGCGGCAGCGATTTCATCGACACCGCCAGCAGCGCGAAGCTGACGATCATTGCCGCGATAGTGATCACGGAAGGTCCGAGGCGAGTGAAGCCCTGCGACTGCTTCATGGCGAAAGACCAGACCACTTCGAATAAGCCTGCAACGGTTAACAAGATCCAGGCCATGCTGGCTCTCCTTCTGTTAAGAGCCGGGCCGTCCCGGACGTGAGTGAAATGAAACCGGGGTCGTCCCCGGTTCGAACGTATTGTGAGAGATCGCGACTCAAAACGCCAGAATGGCGCGCTTAGCCGATCTGATTTTTTCTGCCCGCCTGTGGCGCGATGAGGATTTGCAACAGGCTTATGCAGAGCAGGACCGCCAGCAGCCAGTTGCCCAGCGACAGCGTCCGCTTTCTTTAAACCGCAACCCACGCGTTACCATCCCCTTTTTACCCAACTTTTTTAATAGTGATTAGACTTGAGGGATGTATCTGACAGGAGTGATTATGAAACTTGGTTTCGCTTGTAAATTTCTTAACCCGGAGTCGCTACAGCTTTTCCCTTTTAAATCGCCCACCCGTAAGCGCTTCCTGGGACTGAATCAACAAGACCGAGTGAAGCTGGTTTATGAATACTCCACCATTAACCTGACCAACCTGCTGGCGATCTTTCAGCAGCTGGCGCAGCTGCCCGACGAACTACGCATGATGCGCATCGGCAGCGATCTGCTGCCGCTCTATACCGTGCCGGAAGCGCTGCCGCTTTATCAGGATTTTCTACCCGACCTGGCGGCGCTGTTTGTCCAATGCGGCGAGATGGCGCGCACGAACAACATCCGTCTCTCTTTTCATCCCGGCCAGTATTCGGTGCTGGCGTCGGATAACCCGGACGTGGTGACGAGGGCGCTTGAGGATGTGGAGTATCACGCGCTGTGCGCCAAAATGATGGGCTACGGGAAAACCTTCCAGGATTTTAAAATCAACGTGCATATGAACGGCAGGGGAGGCTTCGACGGTTTCAAAACCGCCTTTAGCAGGCTTAGCCCGGAAGCCCAAAATATGCTGACGGTAGAGAACGATGAGATCTCCTGCTCGCTTGATGATGTACTCCAGGCCAGAGATCTCTGTCCCATCGTACTGGATATCCATCACCATTGGGTGAAGGAGAATGCGTTTATTCAGCCGGACGATGCGCGCATCGAACTTATTAAAGAATCCTGGCGCGGCGTCCGGCCCGTTCTGCACTATTCCATTTCCCAGGAAGGGCTGATTCCCGAACAGGGTTTTCCCGATCAGCAAACGCTGGGCCTGGCCAAATCAAAGCTACGGGCGCACTCCGATTTCTATTTCAACGACACGCTTAATGACTGGGCGTTATCATTCGATGCGTTCGATATTATGTGTGAGGTGAAGATGAAAAATCTCGCCAGAGACAGGCTGTATGAATATCAGCGGCTGAAAGGGTAAGGTTGTTAACTGTCCGTAACCTAAAGCAAGAGCAATGTTGTACAGTGGCGGCCAGCGGGCTTCGGGATGCAGGCCCGTCCAGGCACCCGCTGAATTCCACCCATAAAAAAGGCCGCTAAAGCGGCCTTTGTCCGGGTAAAGCGTTACCTTATTCGGTGACTTTGTTTTTAAGGTCGCTGGCGCCTTCTTTGGTCTTATTCCAGCCTTTCTCAGTGCCTTCTTTCGTGGCGTCCCAGCCTTTTTCGGTACCTTCTTTGGTTTTGTGCCATGCCTTCTGCGTGCCTTCGCTGGCGCGGCTGCTCAGGTTGTGGCTTTTACCTTCGGCGGCATGCTCAGATTTAAGCTTCAGCTCCTCGCCCTGATTCTGGGTTTGATGCAGTTTTTCTTTCGCGGTGTTCGCCCCTTCATGCGCGGTGGCGACAGTGTCATCGGTAGCGTGTGTAGTTGCAGCAAAAACAGGAGAAGCCAGCAGCAGTGCAGACAGTGCGATGATTGATTTTTTCATATATCCCTCTTTAAACGTTATCAACCTCAACAGTGTAGTTAAGAATGGCACGGCCGTTGGGCATCTGCCTTAGGAATATGCCGTAAAGTGACGGGAAAGGCCGAAGCGGCTGTCGTTGTTATCAGCATGGCAGGGAAGGCGATAAGTGGGCTGGGCATCGGTGTCTGCAGGCTTCCTGAGGTTTGATGTAATCGCGTCCTGACAGGCCGAGCCTTAATCATTAAGCAAAAATTCGGATATCGCCATAAGGCAATAAAACCACTGCTTTCAGCAATATCCCGTAGTTTTAAACTGTCTCGATAAGGGAGCGCACCTGATAAAAAAGCTATGCATAACTCAAATAGCAAAATATTGTGCTATAGATCACACTCCTTCTACAGCGAACCGGGGAATGAGTATGAGTCTGGCATTAGAGCAAGATTTACTTGTGGGCGCGGTATTGGTTGAGATTCTTCGGCAGCATCCAGAAATTAAGCTGAACAGCGAATTTGTGGATGCTGTAGTGGTGATGAGTGAAAGGCTGTGCGAAATCTTCCCACTTGAAACTGAGTAAACCCGCTGAGGGGCGCTCAGGCGGTGAAACGGGGAGGTATCCAGGAAAAATGATAAAAGAAAGATGGAAAATTGACAGTTTGGTTAGTTAGACAGAGTAAGCCCGCTTTGGCGGGCTTTTTTTGTCAAACTTAAACACCTCCTGGGAGGCGGCGATCTTTCTTATGGGGCTTTGGCCATAGAATGCTCGTGCTGAATACTGCCTCGGTTTGTTACCAGCAAATCAGGGAGTAAATAGCATGAGCAGATGTAAATCCGCTTCCCACGTATTCTATCGCTGTCAGTATCATCTCGTATCACAAGCTTTAGGGTAATCACTTCTGGCAAAGTGGCACAGGGTGCGTCAATCTTTGATCTGATAACGCTCAACGGCCACAGAAATGTGGCCTATATTATCCTTTCAAAAAAGGTGTGTAATTGTATGGTTTTTCATCATAGGGAAATGATGTATGAGCTATGGTCTACCTGGAACGGATCTTTACTACCTGCCGCGCGATAATCTTGAACCTGAGAAATTTGAGTTAATCATGAGTCCATCTCATGCCTGGTCGCGCATTGACAGTGAGTACGTTTTTGATGACAACTGGTCATCGGGTTTTCAGCTGGTTAATATGCAGCGCCGCGCTTTTAACGGTTATACAAATCAGCTGCCGCCACACGGGCCACGCGAGCGGGAAAAACTGAAAAGCATGGTATATGGCGGCCAGGTGGTAATGCTCGAAAGGTTCAGCACTTCGGCAGGCAAATTGTTTTATATCAATGATGACGGCGGTGATGCTGCCAACTTACTGATTTAGTGTATGATGGTGTTTTTGAGGTGCTCC
>OKNF01000114.1_pt1 | contig 22020 bp, 19 predicted proteins | sample 1613121 | NCBI WGS metagenome assembly OKNF01 (sample SAMN04436838, study PRJEB24849) | human gut metagenome | biome: human gut; feature: NICU; material: stool | host: Homo sapiens | place: USA: Saint Louis, MO | collected 2011-09-08
CACCAAAGTACATTGTAATGACACCCATCGTTGTATAAATGTTACGCCCGACTAGCGGCGCAGGGGAAAACGGCAAGCATTCTACCTGCGCGGCGCAGTGGAAAACAGTCTTAAGCTACGCCGCACATCGCCATTCTCGCTCTGTCAGGCGAATTTTCCGCGCCGTTGAGGCGGAGAATAAGGTTTAGCCTTTAGTATGTTGTAACTAATAGGGATAATTCACGCCTGGCGATTGCGGCGCGAACAGGGATTTCAACAGGGAACGTCGGGGCCGGAGACAGACGCGACGCAGGGCGGCGCGCCGTTACTGGCCATCCAGCCCGCGGATCGGCTTAACGGTAGACCATGCCCGACAGGATGGGCAGTGCCAGTAAAGCGCGTGGGCGGTAAAGCCGCATTTCTGGCAGCGGTAACGCGGTTTGGTGCGGATCTGCTCACCCACCATATCGCGCAGCACCATCAGGCTCTCTTTGGCGCGCCCATCTTCTGCTTCATGCAGGTGAAAGTCCATCAAGCGATGAAAGACGCGCATTGTCGGATGGCGTTGCAACTGACGATTGATATAGACCTGCGCCACTTCGGCGCCCTGCTCATGTTCAAGTATATCGGCCAGATAGAGCTCAGCCTGCGCGCCGGTATTTTCCTCCACGCAACGGCGCAGATAGTCCGCCCAGGCTTCCGGCTGCGCCAGATGTTGATAGCAGATTTCCAGCATTTCCAGCGTTTCGCTGACCAGCTCTTTGTCCTGCTCGATCACCCGTTGCAGATGACCGGTCGCTCTGGCGTAATCCCCCTTCGCCATAAAGATACGACCCATCATAATGGAAACGCGCGCGCTCTGACGATCCGCCGCCTCCCCTTTTTTCAACAGGCCGAGCGCGCGATCGAGATCGTCGCTGCCCATCGCCTGCAGGGCCAGCTCGCAGTAGAAATGGGCGATTTCCATCTGATGGCGGCTTTTGCCGAGCTTCACCAGCTTTTCAGCGACATCGATCGCTTTCTGCCATTCGCTGGTGGCCTGATAAATGATCAACAGCTGCTGTAGCGCGCTGAGACGAAAATCGGTTTCGTCGGTCAGCTGGCCAAACATCTCTTCCGCCCGATCGTACAGCCCCGCCGCCATGTAATCGCGGCCCAGCTGCTGCACCGCCAGCAGACGCTGGTCGTAGCTTAGCGAGGCGCTTTCCATCAGCGACTGATGGATACGTATCGCGCGGTCTACCTCGCCGCGAGAGCGAAACAGGTTGCCCAGCGTCAGGTGCGCCTCCACCGTGCCGCTGTCCTCTTTCAGCATGTCAAGAAACAGATCGACCGCTTTATCTTGCTGGTTTGAGAGCAGAAAGTTTACGCCGGTCACATAGTCGCGCGACAGACGGTTGGCTTCCTGCTGTTTATCCTGCTGCGCACTTCTGCGCCCCATGTACCAGCCGTAGGCGGCGGCCACGGGCAGTAACAGAAACAGCAGTTCCAACATGGAGAGTTATTCCTTGACGACGGTCGTGGGTGACGGAGTCACGTTTTCAGTCTGCACAGTTTGCTGCTGCAGACGCTTCAGCTTGCGCTGGGCATTCGCCAGCGCCACGCGCACCCGCAGCCAGAAAAGGCCGCATATCGCCCAGCCCAGTACAAATCCCGCGCCGAACAGCGAAGCCAGCAGCGTGGAAATACGATATTCGCCCTGTGCGATCAGGAAGTTAAATGAGACAACCTGGTCATTATGCGCGCCGAGCGTAACGGAGATGATGAATATCACCAGAACCAGTAAAAAGAGCAGTAAATATTTCACGTTTCGTCCTGTAATTCGGTGTAAGCCAAAGGATTATGCCAAAAATGTTATAAGGATGCTTGATCAGAAACCGGCTAAAGATAACATCCCGGTCATTATTTTGTTGTCATGTACAGGTTATGGGGCCGGAAAAGCGCTTTGCAATCAGGATTTTTTCTCTTCTTCACGCTGCGCGATCTCCTGATGTTCGTCCGGCGGGATGGTTAACGGCCCGCACAGCCGCTGCGCCAGCCAGGTCGCCAGCGTCACCAACATCCAGCTGATCCAGGTAGCGACCAGCAGATCGCGCGGCCAGTGCATTCCCAGCAGCACCCGGCTGCCCATTACCGCGGCTGCCCAGATCATCAGCAGCGCGACGGTTTTGCGGTGGCGACGCGGCCACAGCAGTCCGACTCCCAGCAGCGCCCAACTGGCGGCAAACATGGTATGCCCGGACGGAAAAGCGAAGCCCGTTTCAAATGCCCAGTGGCGCTTCAGCCACAGCGGAATATGATTATCATCGGCCACCAGCCGCTCTACCACCTGCCGATCGAGCTGATAAAAGCGATCGCCCGGCACGCCGTGCGTCTTCTCAAGCCAGAGCACATAGGGCCGCGGCTCCTGCACCAGCGTTTTGATCCAGGATTTGGTGTACTGCCCCGCCACGATCGCCGTAATCATGATCGCCAGCAGAAACAGCGCAGGCTTTAACCGAAAGCGCAAACACCAGAGAAACCATGCGCAGAGAATCGCACTGGTCAGTATACCCCAGGGCCGCGTCACGGTTTCCGTCATCCAGAACAGGAAGCGTAGCCCCGGTCCACTGGCGCCAGGCTGCCACTGCCAGCCGGAAAGCCATATCAACAACGGCATCACCGACAGTAACAGAGCGCCCAGGGCGGTGCGTTTTGCTATCTCCAGCATGCTGCTTCCTTATCATTAACCTGAAAACGAATAGAGAGATTTAATAATAGTTTATAAATGAATAACATAACCATAATAACGTGGATAATCGTGCGTTATCGCATCAATCGTTGTGACGGATTACCTGTAGCACGGCGGGTTATGGCAAAATAGCACGCATTGATTTCGGTCAAGCTGACCACGACGCGCTACTTTGATGATAGCGCAACCTATGACGGTTCTGGAGAGTCACATGCAGCTTAAACGGGTGGCAGAAGCTAAACTGCCCACGCCCTGGGGCGATTTCCTCATGGTGGGATTCGAAGAATTGGCTACCGGCCACGATCATGTCGCGCTGGTATTTGGCGATATTAGCGGCAGCGAAGCGGTGCTGGCGCGCGTACATTCCGAATGTCTGACCGGCGACGCGCTGTTCAGCCTGCGCTGCGACTGCGGCTTCCAGCTGGAAGCGGCGCTGAACGCCATTGCGGAACAGGGGCGCGGCGTTCTGCTCTATCATCGTCAGGAAGGCCGCAATATCGGCCTGCTGAATAAAATTCGCGCCTATGCGCTGCAGGATAAAGGCTACGATACGGTCGAAGCTAACCACCATCTCGGCTTCGCCGCAGATGAGCGCGATTTCACGCTGTGCGCCGATATGTTCAAGCTGCTGGGCGTAGATGAAGTCCGTCTGTTGACGAATAACCCGCGTAAAGTGGAGATCCTCAGCGAAGCGGGCATCAATATCGTTGAGCGCGTGCCGCTGATTGTCGGGCGCAACCCTGAAAACGCGCACTATCTCGATACCAAAGCGGAAAAGATGGGACATCTGCTGCCGAAATCGTGATAAAGAAAAGCCGGGCTAAGCCCGGCTTTTTTATCAGTTCAGCATATTGCGAATCACATAGTGCAGGATGCCGTCATGCTGATAGTAGGTCAGCTCATTGCCGGTATCGATGCGGCAGCGCGTTTCCAGCACCTCCTGACGGCCGTCCGGGCGCGTCAGCGTCACCTTCACCGTGCCGCCCGGCGTCAGGTCAGCCAGATTTTCAACATCAATCAGCTCGTCGCCCGTCAGTTGCAGAGTCTTACGCGTGACGCCCTGCGGGAACTCCAGCGGCAGGATGCCCATTCCGATCAGGTTGGAACGGTGAATACGCTCAAAAGATTCGCAAATCACCACGCGTACGCCTAACAGACGTGGCCCTTTCGCCGCCCAGTCACGGCTGGAGCCGGAGCCATACTCTTTCCCGGCGATCACCGCCAGCGGGACGCCCTGCTGCTGCCAGATCATGGCGGCGTCATAGATCGACATCGGTTCGCCATCCGGCCCGACGCGCGTCATGCCCCCTTCCACGCCGGGCACCATTTCGTTGCGGATGCGGATATTGGCGAAGGTGCCGCGCATCATCACTTCGTGGTTACCGCGTCGCGAACCGTAGGAGTTAAAGTCGCCGCGCTCTACGCCGCGCTCCAGCAGATAGCGCCCGGCCGGGCTTTCCGCCTTGATGCTGCCTGCGGGCGAAATATGGTCGGTGGTGACCGAATCCCCCAGCATTGCCAGAATGCGTGCGCCTTTAATGTCTTCTACCGGTCGCGGCGTTTTCTCCATATCGTCGAAGAAAGGCGACAGACGAATATAGGTTGAGCCCTCATCCCAGTTATAGGTCGCCGCTTCGCTGACGCTGATCTGCTGCCACTCCGGCGTGCCGTCGAACACCTCGGCGTACTCTTTATTGAACATATCGCTGGAGACCTGCTGCACTGCCGCAGTGATCTCATCCGGCGTCGGCCAGATATCGCGCAGATAAACCGGTTTGCCGGTCTTGTCTTCGCCGATCGGATCGTCCTGCAGATTAATATTCATATTGCCCGCCAGCGCGTAGGCGACCACCAGCGGCGGCGAAGCGAGCCAGTTGGTTTTAATCAAAGGATGAATACGGCCTTCAAAGTTACGGTTGCCCGACAACACCGCGCCCACGGTCAGATCGCCTTCTTTAATCGCGCCTTCGATATTTTCCGGCAGCGGGCCGGAGTTGCCGATACAGGTGGCGCAGCCATAGCCCACCAGGTTAAAGCCGAGCTTATCGAGATAAGGCGTCAGGCGCGCCGTCGCCAGATAATCGGAAACCACTTTCGATCCCGGCGCCAGCGAAGCTTTCACCCACGGCTTGCGCTGCAGTCCCAGCGTCACGGCTTTTTTCGCCAGCAGGCCCGCGGCCATCAGCACGCTGGGGTTGGACGTGTTGGTACAAGAGGTGATGGCGGCGATCGCTACCGCGCCGTCACTCAGCTCATATTCATTTTCGCCGTCGCGGTAGACTACCGGATGATGTTCTTTCTGCGCATGGTTCAGCTCCAGCTCATGGCTCTGCTGGAACGCCTGCGGCACAGCCGCCAGCGATACACGATCCTGCGGGCGTTTCGGGCCAGCTAAACTCGCTTCCACCTCGTGCATATCAAGCGCCAGCGTGCTGGTGAAAACCGGCTCTTCGCCAGGCTCGCGCCACAGCCCCTGCGCTTTCGTGTAGGCTTCAACCAGTGCTACCTGTTCTGTGCTGCGACCGGTGAGCTTCATATAGCCCAGCGTGACGTTATCGACAGGAAAAAAGCCGCAGGTCGCACCATACTCCGGCGCCATATTAGCGATGGTGGCGCGATCCGCCAACGGCAGATCGTCAAGGCCGTCGCCGTAAAACTCAACGAATTTACCGACAACGCCATGTTTACGCAGCATCTGCGTAACGGTCAGCACCAGGTCGGTAGCGGTAATGCCCGGACGCAGCTTGCCGGTCAGCTTAAAGCCCACCACATCCGGGATCAGCATCGATACCGGTTGACCCAACATGGCGGCCTCCGCCTCAATGCCGCCTACGCCCCACCCCAGCACGCCGAGGCCGTTGATCATCGTGGTATGGGAATCGGTGCCAACCAGCGTATCGGGATAAGCGATCTGTCTGCCGTCCTGCTCTTCATGCCAGACAGCCTTACCCAAATATTCAAGGTTAACCTGATGGCAGATGCCGGTGCCGGGCGGCACGACGCGGAACTTGTCGAAGGCTTTTTGCCCCCAACGCAGGAAAACGTAACGCTCGTGGTTGCGCTCCATCTCAAGACGGACGTTTTCGCCAAACGCATCGTCGTCGCCAAAGCGATCAACGGTGACAGAGTGGTCGATTACCAGATCCACCGGCGAAAGCGGATTCACGCGCGACACATCGCCGCCGAGACGTTTAACCGCCTCGCGCATCGCCGCCAAATCCACGACCGCCGGCACACCGGTAAAATCCTGCATCAGTACGCGCGCGGGACGATAGGCGATCTCGCGATCGGCATGGGCGGTTTTCTGCCAGTCGGCCAGCGTCTGAATATCTTCGGCGGTAACAGAGCTTTCATCCTGCCAGCGCAGCAGGTTTTCCAGCAAAACTTTCAGGGATTTCGGTAAGCGGGAGAGATCGCCTAACTGCTGAGCGGCACGCGGAAGACTAAAGAAATGGTAGCGTTGACCATTCACATCCAACGTATCCAGGCTCTTATCTCGCAGGGATAACGACATAGCTCCTCCTTTTTATAATGATCTTAATAACCCGAGGGATGACAAGGTCTGTGTTAAAGATAGTACAAACTCAAGTTAACGTTTTGATAACAACACGAATTGACACGTCGGGAAGGAAAAGCGCACGGGCGGAAAAGCAAAACGCCCCGCTGTAGACAGACGGGGCGCCGAATCGAAAATCACGGTGAGAGAGGTTATTGCATGAACAGCCAGGCGGCAGTCACCCACACCAACAGTGAATAGGCAGAAGCGCTAAAAAACGAGAACATTGAAATATTCATTAGACACCCTCTCAGGTCGATTTCCGACCACCAGACAGAGAACACCGAATCTATTTAACGCTCTAAATAGATTCTACCGAATGCTGTGATTGTTTAAATTTATCAGGCGGTATAAAGACGCCCCGATCGCGCTGGCGATAAACAGGAAGGAAAAATGAATAGTTATTTTTGATTGCTGTGTTAATGCGAATAATTATGATTTATTTATTTTTGTTATCGAGCATTAATTCAATAAAACTGCGCTGAGCATCGTTAAGACTCCACTCTTCCGGAATCATCACTTTTTCCTGCGGCTTAGGTGGGCAGCCGCCCGTTTTTAATTTGCGGACCGGCTGCGCTTTGATACGCAATGCTTGTTCCCACATAATTAACTCCACATCTGCCAAACCAGTAAGGCGACAACTATCCAAAACAGGCCGGAAGCAGCAAACACTGCAAGCCAAGCTTTACGACGAATGCTCATGCCGTTGCGGGCTGTGTTGGTAGAATTGTCCTGAACGCCAGGTTGTACTGATATTCTCATAGCCATAGTTTTTGATAATCACTCTCAATAAAATGATTGTTAACACCAATCAGCTTTTAGGAGAAATCCTAAACATTTTAAGACCAAAAATCCAGCTATTTTTCTTGCATTCAACGATTAGTACTATTTATCGTTGATATAAATTCCTATCAGCAAAACTTAACTAACCCACCCGTTTTTAATCTTTACTTAACTCAAATAACGTTACGAAATCGGCTAACCGGTCCAATTAATACCTGATAAAACATTTCCGAACTGCCTGTCGTCTACGGTTGCGGCTTGGTTTAACTTGAGTATGAGAATAGTCCTGGCAGTGTGCAAAAACGCCTGTACAAAAATGTGTACTGTTTCGCATTTAATTAATAACAATAAAAAAACATGTGATGAATGTTTCATTTACAGAAAAATGATCCTAAAGATTCTGAAATCTGTGCAATCAGTTGGTATTAAAGAAAAAAGGCCGCGAAGGCGGCCTTATTCCCTGTTAATTTCTGGGGTTTAATTATTTATAGGGCAGGCGAATATCTTTAAACATCGCTTCAATATCTTCGTTAGAGCGCAAAGCGACGGCGGCATCTACTACGTCGCGGGTCAGATGCGGCGCAAAACGCTGAATAAAATCATACATATAGCTGCGTAAAAAGGTGCTGCGCCTGAAGCCGATTTTCGTTGTGCTGTTGGTGAAGATTTCAGAGGCTTCAATACGCACCAGGTCGGGATCGGAGACCGGATCGACCGCCATGCTGGCGATAACGCCTACGCCCAGCCCCAGCCGTACATAGGTTTTAATCACGTCGGCATCGGTCGCGGTGAAGACGATGCGCGGCGACAGTCCTGCCCGATTAAAGGCAGTATCCAGCTCAGAACGCCCGGTAAAGCCGAAGGTATAGGTGACCAGCGGATATTCCGCCAGTTCCTCAATGGTGACATTGCTTTTCCCCGCTAACGGATGATCGGGGGTGACGACAATCGCCCGGTTCCAGTGGTAGCAAGGCAACATAATTAAATCATCATAAAGATGCAGCGCTTCGGTGGCGATGGCGAAATCGGCGTTCCTTTTTGAGACTGCCTCCGCGATCTGCGTCGGCGAGCCCTGATGCATATGCAGCGAGACACGCGGATAGCGTTCGATAAAGCCTTTAATCACGCCCGGCAAAGCGTAACGCGCCTGCGTATGGGTGGTCGCGACATAAAGCGAGCCTTTATCCGGCCAGGTGTGTTCGCCAGCGACGGATTTAATCGCATCCACTTTTGACAGCACTTCACGCGCGATCCGAATAATTTCTTCGCCAGCTGGCGTGACCTGCGTCAGATGTTTGCCGCTGCGGGCAAAAATCTGAATGCCCAGCTCATCTTCCAGCATGCGCACCTGCTTGCTGATACCCGGCTGCGAGGTGTACAGCCCTTCGGCGGTAGAAGAAACGTTCAGATTGTGATTAACCACTTCCACGATGTAACGCAGCTGCTGCAATTTCATAGTTATTCATCCCGAGATAACGCCACGCGCTGAACCCGCGCGCAATCAGGGGAAACGCCTCTAAGCAAAGGCGCCGCGGACGGGTATAGCACCAGGAAAATTCAGAAGGTAAAGCTATAACAACTATAACATTTTCGTGTCTGATGTATAGCTTTTAGCTATAAGGCAGTAAAAGAAAAGGCCAGTCGATGACTGGCCTTGTGAAGCGGGACGCTTATTTTTCCGTGACGCGCCATTCGCCGTCGACATAGAAGGCGGACCAGCCGGTGGCCTTTCCCTCCTTCTCGGAGCTGACGTACTGCTGCTTCGTCTTACGACTGAAGCGCACCAGCGTCTTATTGCCCTGATCGTCTGTTGCTGGCGCATCGGCTAAATAGCGCAGCTTTCCCGGCAGGCGATCGCGGAAGCGTTGCAGCTCCTCGACCAGCGGCGCGCGGGTTTCACGCGATTTCGGGAAGGTGTTGGCGGCCAGGAATACCCCAGCGGCGCCGTCACGCAGCACGAAGTAAGCATCCGATTTTTCGCACTGCAATTCAGGCAGCGGCACCGGATCTTCTTTCGGCGGCGCCACCTCGCCGTTACGCAAGATTTTGCGAGTATTTTTACACTCGTCGTTGGTGCAGGCCATATATTTGCCGAAGCGCCCCATTTTCAGGTGCATTTCAGAGCCGCATTTTTCGCACTCAACGATCGGGCCGTCATACCCTTTGATGCGGAATTCGCCCTGTTCGATCTCATAGCCGTCGCAGCTGGGGTTGTTACCACAGACATGCAGTTTGCGCTGGTTATCGATCAAATAGCTGTCCATCGCCGTGCCGCATTTCTGGCAGCGACGACGGGCGCGCAGCGCGTTAGTTTCCGCATCGTCCCCCTCCAGAATATTCAGAACCTCGTTTTCCGGGATCAGGTTGATGGTCTGTTTGCAGCGCTCTTTCGGCGGCAGCGCATAGCCGGAACAGCCGAGGAACACCCCGGTGCTGGCGGTACGGATGCCCATTTTGCGGCCGCAGGTCGGACAGTCAATGGAGGTCAGCACCATCGGGTTCGGCTGCATGCCGCCCTCTTCAGGATCTTTCTCCGCCTGCTCCAGCTGCTTGCTGAAATCGGCAAAGAAGTGATCCAGCACCGCTTTCCATTCGGCCTGGTCGTTCGCTACCTGGTCAAGACTGTCTTCCATATGCGCGGTGAAATCGTAATTCATCAGCTCGCGAAAGTTCTCTTCCAGACGGTCGGTGACGATCTCGCCCATTTTTTCCGCATAGAAACGGCGGCTTTCCACGCGCACATAGCCGCGATCCTGAATGGTGGAAATAATCGAGGCGTAGGTCGACGGACGGCCAATGCCGCGTTTTTCCAGTTCGCGCACCAGCGAGGCTTCGCTAAAGCGCGCCGGTGGTTTGGTGAAATGCTGGCTCGGATTAAGCTGTTGCAGGCTCAGCTCATCGCCGATTTCAATCGCCGGCAGAATGCGATCTTCATCGCCTTTGCGCAGCGCGGGCATTACTTTCGTCCAGCCGTCGAAGCGTAAAATACGCCCTTTCGCTTTCAGCTTAAAGTCACCCGCCGCCACTGTCAGCGTGGTGGAGTCATACTGCGCTGGCACCATCTGGCAGGCGACGAACTGACGCCAGATCAGCTGATAAAGCTTCTGCGCGTCCGCTTCCATATCCTTCAGCTGTTCAGCCTGAATCGTCACGTCGGACGGGCGAATCGCTTCGTGCGCTTCCTGTGAATTTTCTTTGCTGGCGTAGGCGTTCGCGGTCTTCGGCAGATATTTTTCGCCGAAATTGCTTTCAATATAACCGCGCGCCATCGCCACGGCGTCCTGGCTCAGGTTGGTGGAGTCGGTACGCATATAGGTGATATGGCCCGCCTCATAGAGCCGCTGCGCCAGCGCCATCGTGCGTTTTACGCCGAAACCGAGACGGGTGCTGGCCGCCTGCTGTAACGTGGAGGTGATAAAAGGCGCCCCCGGCTTGCTGCTGGTCGGCCGGTCTTCACGATCTTCCACATGAAAGCGGGCTTTTTCCAGCAGGCTGACCGCCGCCTGGGTCTGCTCTTTATTTACCGGGCGGAAAGGCTTGTCGCCCTGATGCGTTACCTGCATCGGCAGATCGCTGCCTTTCGGCGTAGTCAGATCGGCGCTCAGTTCCCAGTACTCTTCCGGCACGAACGCTTTAATTTCACGCTCACGCTCCACCACCAGCCGCACCGCCACCGACTGCACGCGCCCAGCGGAAAGACCGCGGGCGATCTTTTTCCACAGCAGCGGAGAGACCATATAGCCCACCACGCGGTCCATAAAGCGGCGCGCCTGCTGCGCATTGACGCGCTCGATATTCAGTTCGCCCGGCTTTTCAAACGCCTGACGAATCGCATTTTTGGTGATTTCGTTAAACACTACGCGGCTGAAGCGTTTGTCGTCGCCACCGATCACTTCCCGCAGGCGATGGCTTCCCCTTCGCGGTCAAGGTCGGTTGCGAGATAGACGTGATCGGCTTCCTGCGCCAGCGCTTTCAGTTCGGAGACAACTTTCTCTTTGCCGGGCAAAATTTGATAGTCAGCTTTCCAGCCATGCCAGGGATCGACGCCCATACGGCTAACCAGCGCCGTTTTTTCATCTTTCTTGCCTTTTTTGGCTGGTTTAGCGTCAGCGCTCTTTTTCACCGTCGAGCCACTGGTCGGCAAATCACGTATATGACCCACGCTGGACTTCACAACGTAGTCTTTACCGAGATATTTATTAATCGTTTTGGCCTTTGCCGGGGACTCGACTATTACGAGAGCTTTACCCATATTTACCTTTACCTGATGAATACGTCCGAATGTAATGATGGCGTTTTTCAGCGTTGCCAGTCAGCGTGCCAATCTATATTGCTGCGGGTCGCGAAGAATTCAACCCGACCTGATTTAAAGCAGAAGACCACGTTGAAGCCAGCCTATGATGCTGATTAACGGCCCCTTTTAGCCGAAAACCGGCGCTTCCTGCTGCCAGCGTAAAGCCATTTTTACGCCCGGACCCTGAAACGCCCACACTGTACCTGATAAAATCGGATACGCAACTTAATTAGCATCTCGCCTGGTTTTGCGCCACCTTTATGACTTTTTTCTGCTGTCAGAATATCCACACTTAATTTGCGGTCAGCCACGACAGGCCAGTAATATAGAAGAGAATGTAGTTCTGTCAAAATGGGGTTAAATAATGAACGCAAAAACGATGCCGCTTTCACGAGACGCCATCCTTGAAAAAGCCAGTGCGTTAATCCGCGAGCATGATGATTATTTTGCCGGGGTTGAGGTCAGCGACGTGGAGCAAAATGGCGGGCTGCTGGTGTTTCGCGGCAACTATTTTCTGGATGAAAATGGTCTGCCGACGGCGAAAAGCACGGCGGTGTTTAATATATTTAAAGCGTTGACGGTGGCGCTGTCAGAAAAATACCACCTGGCGAAATAGTGCCCGGACGCGCCGGGCACATAAGTTTTACAGCAGCGGTTTGTCGCCGCGCTGCCACAGCTTTAACAGCTGGCGCGCGGCGCTGTCGGCGGCGCTTTGTGTAAAGCGATCCATCAGCTTTTTACGGCGCGTGTAGCGGACGTTAACGACGTTAAACTGCTCCATGCGTCCGATAATAATATCGTCGCTGGTGCCCAACGCGTCGATAAGCTTGTTCTCCAGCGCCTGGCTTCCGTACCAGTATTCACCGGTAGCGACGCGATCGATATCCAGTACCGGACGCATTTGCTGCACGAACGATTTAAACAGCTGATGCGTTTCGTTTAAATCTTCGCGGAATTTATTGCGGCCCTGTTCGGTATTTTCGCCAAACAGCGTTAGCGTGCGCTTATATTCGCCCGCCGTATGCAACTCAACATCAATATCATTGCGCTTCAGCAGACGATTAAAGTTGGGCACCTGCGCCACCACGCCAATCGAGCCGATAATGGCGAACGGCGCGGCGATAATCCGATCGGCCACACAGGCCATCATATAGCCGCCGCTGGCGGCGACCTTATCCACCGCGACCGTTAAGCGGATATTTTTTTCGCGCAGCCGTTGCAATTGCGACGCCGCCAGGCCGTAGCCGTGTACCACGCCGCCTGGGCTTTCCAGCCGCAGCAGCACTTCATCCTGTTCACGCGCCACCGCCATCACTGCGGAAATCTCCTCGCGCAGCGACGAGACTTCGCCAGCATCCATGCTGCCTTTAAAGTCGAGCACATAGAGTGTAGGCTTGTTATCCTGACGCGGCAGCCCTTGCTTCGCGCGCTGCTTTGCCGCCTTCGCCTCCTGTTTCTGCTTTTTCTTTTCCGCTTTTTGCCGCAGCTTCTGCTCATGCGGCGGCAGCGCCGCCAGCAGCATCTCATTTTTCATTTCCCGGTAGCGCTCGTTAAGCTGCGCAACCTGAAGCTGTCCGGCCCGTCCGCGCTTGCGCTGCGTCACATTGACTAAAATGACGGCAATCGCCGCAATGGCGACGACAACGGTAACAACTTTCGCTAAAAACAGGGCATACCAAAAGAGTAAATCCATGCGTTCCGCCTTTGCTTATTTCCTTTCTGAAACCAGTGCGTAGTGTAGCCGAGTCGGTCCGCTTCGTCGCCTGTAAAGCAGCGCGGCACCCGAAATGGCGGCGGCGACGTTGAACTGAAATGCGTTTTCAGGCATAACACCCCTATTAGCCGCCCTCAGCCCTGCTGAGCTATTATCGCCGAGGAAGACGTTTTGCATTATCAACCGAAAAGCGACCTGCTTGATCACCGTATTATTCTTGTTACCGGCGCCAGCGACGGCATTGGCCGTGAAGCGGCGTTGACCTACGCCCGCTATGGCGCCCAGGTTATTTTGCTGGGCCGCAACGCAGAGAAGCTGCAGCGCGTCAGCGACGACATCAGCGCGCTGGGAAAAGCGGCCCCGCTGATCCGCCTGCTCGATCTGGCGGAAGTCACGCCTGAAAGCTGTCGTCAGTTTGCCGATGAGCTGGCGCAGCAGGTTCCGCGTCTTGACGGCGTGCTGCACAATGCCGGGCTGCTGGGCGAGATCGTTCCCCTTGCCGATCTCGCACCGGAGATATGGCAGCAGGTAATGCGCGTCAACGTCGACGCCACCTTTTTCCTGACTCAGGCGCTGCTGCCGCTGCTGCTGAAATCGGAAGCGGGATCGCTGGTGTTCACCACCTCCAGCGTCGGTCGCATCGGGCGTTCCGGCTGGGGCGCCTACGCCGTATCGAAATTCGCCACCGAAGGCATGATGCAGGTGCTGGCGGAAGAGTATAAAAACCGTAATCTGCGGGTAAACTGCATCAATCCAGGCGGAACGCGCACGAAAATGCGCGCCAGCGCCTTCCCGGAAGAAGATGCCGGCAAGCTGAAAACGCCCGCGGAAATTATGCCGATTTATCTCTATCTGATGGGTGACGACAGCCGCCGTAAAACCGGCGTCAGCTTCGATGCGCAACCGGGCCGCAAACCGGGGCCGGCGGAATAATGGCGCAGGATCGTCACCAGCAGCGCCAGCAGCGCCTGAAAGAACAGGTGGATGCCCGCATCGCCGCCGCCAGCGAAACGCGCGGTATCCTGATGGTATTTACCGGCAACGGCAAAGGGAAAACCACCGCCGCCTTTGGCACGGCCGCACGCGCCGTCGGGCATCAGAAAAAAGTGGGCGTGATCCAGTTTATTAAGGGAGAGTGGCCGAACGGCGAACGCAACCTGCTGGAGCCGCACGGCGTCGAGTTCCAGGTAATGGCCACCGGCTTTACCTGGGAAACGCAGGACCGCGCAGCGGATACCCATGCCTGCCTTGCCGTCTGGCAGCATGCGCGGCGGATGCTGAACGATGAAACGCTCGATTTAGTCCTGCTGGATGAGCTGACCTATATGGTCAGCTTCGACTATCTGCCGCTGGATGAGGTTATTACCGCGCTGCGTCAGCGTCCGGCGCATCAGAGCGTGATCATTACCGGCCGCGGCTGCCATCGCGATATTCTGGCGCTGGCCGACACCGTCAGCGAAATGCGTCCGGTCAAACACGCCTTTGACGCCGGTATTCAGGCGCAGCAGGGCATCGACTGGTAGCCGTGAAGCGCTTTCCCGCAGTCGCTTATCTGCCGGGCACGTCAACGTTAGCGTCGTCGGCAATCGAGCGGCGGCAAGGTAACGCGTCTTTCCGGTGATAACCGGCTGGCTGGAAAGTAAAAAGGCATCCCGGAGGATGCCTTTTTTATTAACCGCGTTTTGCCGGCCGGCGATTATTGCCCAGCTGCGCATGGCGCTTCACGGCGCGACGGATCTGATTTGCTTTGGTGCGGCGGCGATCTTTTTCCACCGGCACCTTGCTGACGATTTCCGGCGGCAGCTCCACCAGCTCGCGCAGGTAGTTTACCGGCTGCAGATCCAACTCGGTCCAGCCGCCGCGCGGCAGGCCTTTCGGCAGCGTAATGTCGCCGTAGCGCACGCGGATCAGACGGCTGACCTGTACGCCTACCGCTTCCCACAGGCGACGCACTTCACGGTTGCGCCCTTCTGTCAGGGTGACGCTGTACCACTGGTTCATGCCTTCGCCGCCGGTGAACTTAATGGTGCGGAACGAGGCCGGGCCATCTTCCAGCTGGACGCCCTGGCTTAGCTGACGAATTTTCGTATCGTCAACCTGGCCGAAAACGCGCACGGCATATTCACGTTCAACCTCACGGCTCGGATGCATCAGGCGGTTCGCCAGCTCTCCGTCAGTGGTGAACAGCAGCAGACCGCAGGTATTGACGTCCAGACGGCCTACGGCGATCCAGCGCGCGCCACGTAAACGCGGCAGGCGATCGAATACCGTCGGGCGGCCTTCCGGGTCGTTACGGGTGCACAGCTCCCCTTCCGGCTTGTAATAAGCCAGCACGCGGCAAACCTGTTGGGCGGATTCGCTGATGGAGACGACATGGCCGTCGATACGGATTTTCACCGTGGCGTTGGGTTCGATACGGTCGCCCAGGGTCGCCAGTTTGCCGTCGACGCTGATGCGTCCGGCAGAGATCATTGCTTCGATTTCACGACGAGAACCGTGACCGGCCCGCGCCAAAACTTTTTGTAACTTTTCGCTCATTGAGCTGCCTCGCTGTCGCCTTCACAGGCGTCGTTTGTTGCTTCTGTCACGGCGTGGCGAGCCATGACCTGAAAGGAGGGATTGCCCTGAAACGTTGGTTTTCCAGCGTCCAGGGTCAATGTGGCCGCACAGTATACATGAAGTTTAGTGACTTGCCTGTGTTTCCTCTCTGAGGCTGTAGTTTTCCGCAGCGCTGCCGATAGGCGATTTGGCGATCGTCTATCATAAAAACGAGATCAACACGCGGCCGGTCGGTGATTAGCGGAAGGGACGGCTGTCGCCCACGCCTTCGCGGATCACTTCCGGCGTATCGCTGGTTAAATCCACGACCGTGGTCGGCTGTTGTCCCAGCGTGCCGCCGTCGATAATCAGATCCACCAGCTTGCCGATGCGATCCTGGATCTCCTCAGGATCGGATTCGGTAAAGTCGTTGCCCGGCAGCATCAGCGACGTGGACATCATCGGCTCGTTAAGCGCCTCCAACAGCGCCAGCGCCACCGGATTAGACGGCACGCGCAGACCAATGGTTTTACGCTTATCGTTCATCAGGCGGCGCGGCACCTCTTTGGTTCCTTTCAGAATAAAGGTGTAGCTGCCAGGCGTATTGTTTTTAATCAGGCGAAACGCGCTGTTATCAACGTGCGCGTAGGTCGACAGCTCAGAGAGATCGCGACAAACCAGCGTGAAGTTGTGGCTGCCGTCCAGCTGACGAATGCGACAGATACGCTCCATGGCGTTTTTATCCTCCAGCCGACAGCCCAGCGCATAGCCGGAATCGGTGGGATAGACAATCACGCCGCCTTTATTAAGGGTGTCAACCGCCTGGCTAATCAGACGCGGCTGCGGATTATCAGGATGAATATGGAAAATTTGATTCATAGCTAACCTCTTATCCCCTCTCCGCAGAAGGCATCAACACAGGAAAACGACTCCATACGGCTTCGACGCCGCCCGGCAGCCACAGCTTTTTACCCAGCTCAATCCACGGACAGGGTTGGTGAAAATCAGAGCCCTGAGACGCCGCCAGATTATAGTCCTGTGCGTAGCGTCCCAGCTGGCTGCGTTCGTTTGGCGGCTGCTGGCACTGCGCCACCTCCATCGCATCGCCGCCGACGTCGGCGAAATGCGCAATCAGGCGCTTCAGCCATTTGGCGGACAACCCGTAACGCCCGGGATGCGCCAGCACGGCATAACCGCCGGAATGATGAATAGCATCAACGGCTTGTTTAATTGTACACCATTGTGGCGGCGCATAGCCGGTTTTGCCGCGCGCCAGATAGTGCTTAAAAACATTCGCCATATTGTCGGCCTTGCCCTGCGCGATCAGCCAGCGGGCGAAATGCCCGCGCGTAATCGCGCCGCCTTCCGCCAGCGCCAGCGCGCCTTCCAGCGCGCCGGGGATCTGCGCCTTCTCCAGACGCTCCGCCATCAGTCTGGCGCGCGCCAGACGACATTCCGTCTGTCCCGCCAGAAAATCGACGATAGCGGGATGCGCGGGATCGATGCCGAGACCCACAATATGAATTTCGTGATTTTCCCACAGCGTTGAGGCTTCAACGCCGTTAATTAAATGCAGCGGAAGCTGCCGCGTCGCAATCGCTTCCCTGGCGGCCGCCAGGCCCGCCACGCTGTCATGGTCGGTGATGGCCAGCACGCCTACGCGCATCTCGACGGCGCGCTGCACCAGCTCCGCGGGCGTCAGCAAACCATCCGACGCGCGGGTGTGGCTGTGCAAATCATAAATGGGAAACGCGCTTATCGACGTGGTTGCGGTCAAAATAACTCCTGAGAAACATAACGATTCGACGCATCATAGCGGATTAACCGCTATATAAAAAAGTATTGACATTCACCTCCTGAACCCGTTAACTAGTACACAAGTTCACGCGAGGGTGTCCATGATGATGTTTAATCACGAATTGATGACTGGTTGGTGGCGCGCTTCCGTTCAAGGGCGACGACGTCACGCATAACGATCACCATGCTGATACCTGAGCCCGCCAACAACGCGGGCTTTTTTTTGAGCGAATTTCAGAGAACCGATTATGTTGAATGCAAAACCACAATTAAAACTGATTACCGGATCGGCGCCCTACCGTGAAGATCCCGCCGCGGTTTTCCATCAGCTGTGCGGCGCCCGCCCGGCGACCTTACTGCTGGAGTCAGCGGATATCGACAGCAAGCGCAACCTGAAAAGCCTGTTGATCGTCGACAGCGCGCTGCGCATCACCGCAATGGGCAACCAGGTCACCGTACAGGCGCTGTCGGAGAACGGCGCCCAGCTGCTGCCGCTGCTTGACGCCGCGCTGCCAGCAGAAGTGAAAAACCAGGCGCGTCCCGATGGCCGCCTGCTTGATTTCCCACAGGTTGATGATGAGCAGGATGAAGATTCCCGCCTGAAATCACTGTCGGTGTTTGACGCGCTGCGCATCATCGCCCAGCTGGTTAAGGCGCCGCAGGAGGAGCGCGAGGCGCTGCTGCTCGGCGGTCTGTTCGCCTACGACCTGGTGGCTGGCTTTGAGCCGCTGCCGCCGCTGCGTAACGAGCAGCGCTGCCCCGATTACTGTTTCTATCTGGCGGAAACGCTGTTGGTAATTGATCACCAGCGCCAGAGCGCGCGGCTGCAGGCCAGCCTGTTCGCGCCCTCCACCAGCGAATTCCAGCGCCTGCAGCGTCGCATTCACCAGTTGCATGAACAGATGCTGCAGCCCGCACAGCCGCTGCCGGTGCAACGCGTCGAGGAGATGGCGCTTAGCTGCAGCCAGAGCGATGAAGAGTACTGCGAAGTGGTGCGTTCCATGCAGGAGGCGATCCGCATCGGCGAAATCTTTCAGGTCGTGCCGTCGCGCCGCTTCTCCCTGCCCTGTCCTTCACCGCTGGCGGCCTACGAAACGCTGAAAAACAACAATCCCAGCCCCTATATGTTTTTTATGCAGGACGGCGACTTCACGCTGTTCGGCGCCTCGCCGGAAAGCTCGCTGAAATATGACGCCGCCTCGCGCCAGATAGAAATTTACCCGATTGCCGGTTCGCGCCCGCGCGGCCGCCACGTCGACGGCTCGCTGGACCGCGATCTCGACAGCCGCATCGAACTGGAGATGCGCACCGATCATAAAGAACTGGCGGAACATCTGATGCTGGTCGACCTGGCGCGCAACGATCTGGCGCGCATCTGCGAACCGGGCAGCCGCTATGTCGCCGACCTGACCAAAGTGGATCGCTACACCTTTATTATGCATCTGGTGTCGCGCGTCGTCGGCACGCTGCGCAACGATCTGGATGTGCTGCACGCCTATCGCGCCTGCATGAACATGGGCACCCTGAGCGGCGCGCCGAAAGTGCGCGCGATGCAGCTTATTGCCGGCGCGGAAGGTACGCGCCGCGGCGCTTACGGCGGGGCCGTCGGCTACTTTACCGCCAGCGGCGATCTCGACACCTGCATCATCATCCGTTCCGCCTGGGTAGAAGATGGCATCGCCACCGTACAGGCTGGCGCTGGCGTGGTGCTCGATTCGCAGCCACAGGCTGAAGCGGATGAAAGCCGCAATAAGGCGCGCGCGGTGCTGCGCGCCATCGCTACCGCACATCACTGCAAGGAGACGTTCTGATGGCCGATATCCTGCTGCTCGATAATATCGATTCCTTTACCTATAACCTGGTCGATCAGCTGCGTACCTTTGGTCATCGCGTGGTGATCTACCGCAACACCGTTGCGGCCGATACGCTGACTGAACGGCTGCAACAGATGGAAAATCCGGTGCTGATGCTGTCGCCCGGCCCCGGCGCCCCGGCCGATGCAGGCTGCATGCCTGAACTGCTGCGCCGCCTGCGCGGCCGCCTGCCGATTATCGGCATCTGCCTTGGACATCAGGCGATCATCGAGGCCTACGGCGGCCGCGTTAGCCAGGCGGGCGAAATCCTGCACGGCAAAGCGTCCGCCATTACTCATGACGAACAGCAGATGTTCGCCGGATTAAGCAATCCGCTGCCGGTGGCGCGCTACCACTCGCTGGTGGGCAGCGATACGCCCGATGAGCTGGTGGTGAACGCCACCTTTAACGGTATGGTCATGGCGGTGCGTCACGACGCCGACCGGGTGTGCGGCTTTCAGTTCCATCCCGAATCTATTCTGACCACGCAGGGCGCGCGCCTGCTGGAACAAACCCTGGCCTGGGCGCTGGCATAAGCGGAGGAGAACGCGATGCACCATATTCTGGAGAAATTATATCAGGCGCAGACCCTGACGCAGGCGGAAAGCCACCAGCTGTTTACCGCGATTATCACCGGTCAGCTGGAGCCGACGCAGCTGGCGGCGGCGCTGGTGGCGATGAAAGTGCGCGGCGAGCGGCCGGAAGAGATCGCCGGCGCCGCCTCGGCGCTGCTGGCCGACGCGCGCCCTTTCCCGCGCCCCGGCTACGCCTTCGCCGATATTGTCGGCACCGGGGGCGACGGCAGCAACAGCATTAATATTTCTACCGCCAGCGCCTTTGTCGCCGCCACCTGCGGCCTGAAAGTGGCAAAGCACGGCAACCGCAGCGTTTCCAGCAAATCCGGCTCCTCCGATCTGCTGGCGGCTTTCGGCATCAGCCTTGATCTGCCGGCGGAACAGGCGCGTCAGGCGCTGGACGATCTGAACGTCTGCTTTCTGTTCGCGCCCCAGTATCACACCGGCTTCCGCCATGCGATGCCGGTTCGCCAGCAGCTGAAAACCCGTACGCTGTTTAACGTGCTGGGGCCGCTGATCAATCCGGCGCGGCCGCCGCTGGCAGTGATTGGCGTCTACAGCCCCGAACTGGTGCTGCCGATTGCCGAAACGCTGCGGGTGCTGGGCTATCAGCGAGCGGCGGTGGTGCACGGCGGCGGCATGGATGAGATCGCGGTCCACAGCGCGACCCAGGTGGCGGAGCTGCGCGACGGCGATATCACCTGTTATCAGCTGACGCCGGAAGATTTTGGCCTGCCGTATCACAGTAAGGAATCGCTGGCGGGCGGCACCCCGGAAGAAAACCGTGACATTCTGGCGCAATTGCTCCAGGGGAAAGGCGAACGCGCGCACCAGCATGCGGTGGCCGTCAATGTGGCTATGCTTTTGAAAATATTCGGCAATGAAGATTTACGCGATAACGCCCAGCGGGCGCTGAGCGCCATCGCCAGCGGTCAGGCTTATGAACGCGTGGTCGCGTTAGCAGCAAGAGGCTAAAAATGCAGGAAACCGTACTGAATCATATCGTCAGGGATAAAGCGCTGTGGATCGAAAAACGCAAGCAGACGCAGCCGCTCTCCTCATTTCAACAGCAGCTGACGCCCTCTTCGCGCAGTTTCTATGATGCGCTACAGGGCGCGCGCACCGCTTTTATCCTGGAGTGCAAGAAAGCCTCGCCCTCCAAAGGGGTCATTCGCGAAGATTTTGATCCGGTCGCCATCGCGGAGGTTTATAAAAATTACGCCTCGGCGGTGTCGGTACTGACCGACGAAAAATATTTTCAGGGCAGCTTTGATTTCCTGCCGCTGGTCAGCGCAGCGATTACCCAGCCGGTGTTGTGCAAAGATTTTATTATCGATCCGTGGCAGATCTATCTGGCGCGCTACTATCAGGCCGACGCCATTTTGCTGATGCTCTCAGTGCTGGATGATGAACAGTATCGCCAGCTGGCCGCCGTGGCGCATAGCCTGGAGATGGGCGTCCTGACCGAAATCAGCAACGAAGAGGAACTGGAGCGCGCGCTGGCGCTGGGCGCGAAAGTGGTCGGCATCAATAACCGCGACCTGCGCGATCTCTCGGTCGATCTGAACCGCACCCGTCAGCTGGCGCCGCGTCTCGGCCACGGCGTGACGGTGATCAGCGAATCGGGCATCAACAGCTATGCACAGGTGCGCGAACTAAGTCACTTCGCCAACGGTTTCCTGATCGGCTCGGCGCTGATGGGCGAAGACGATCTGCATCTGGCAGTGCGCCGCGTGCTGCTCGGCGAGAACAAAGTGTGCGGCCTGACGAAACCGGAAGACGCGCAGGCAGCCTGGCAAGCAGGCGCGATCTACGGCGGACTGATTTTCGCCGAAGGTTCGCCGCGTCAGCTGACGCTTGCTGAAGCCCAGCCCATCGCTGCGGCGACGCCGCTACGCTATGTCGGCGTTTTCCGCGACGCGTCCCTGAGTGACGTTGTCACTTATGCGGAGGCACTGTCGCTGTATGCGGTACAGCTGCATGGCCGTGAAGATCAGGATTACATCACTGCCCTGCGCGCCCGGCTGCCGCAGAATACGGCGATCTGGAAAGCGTTGAGCGTGGGAAGCGCCCTGCCGACGCGCGACCTGCAGCACGTTACGCGCTATGTCTTTGACAACGGCGCAGGCGGTACCGGTCAGCCCTTCGACTGGTCACTGCTGACGGGCCAGACGCTGAACAATGTACTGCTGGCGGACGG
>OKNF01000115.1_pt1 | contig 21901 bp, 15 predicted proteins | sample 1613121 | NCBI WGS metagenome assembly OKNF01 (sample SAMN04436838, study PRJEB24849) | human gut metagenome | biome: human gut; feature: NICU; material: stool | host: Homo sapiens | place: USA: Saint Louis, MO | collected 2011-09-08
CGCGCGGTTTGAACGCCGAATATCACAAACGCAGGATACCGTTATGCGCTTTACGATTATAACGAACAAACCGGGACATCAGCCGCCGCAGAGCAGCTGTGACTTTTTACCGCCTGGCGGCACCATCGGCCGCGGCGTCGATAACAATCTGGTGCTGCCCGATAACGATCGCACTATCTCCCGCCTGCAGGCGATTGTGCATGTCACCGCTGACGGCGAATGCCGCATTACCAATCGCGGCAACGTTACGCGCGTTGAGCTGAATGATATTCCGCTGGAGCGCGGCCGCCAGGTTGAACTGCAGGATGGCGATATTCTCGGCATTGATGAGTATCGTCTGCTGGTTAACGATCTTTCCGCCGCCGCGCAGCCTGCCGCACAGGCCGCCGCGCCGGTTTCCCGTCCGGCGCCGCAGGCGACCGCAACGGCGGGGCAGTCCGCAGGCGGCACCGCGGCCATTCCTAGCGAAATCTGGGAGAGCCTGGCAAAAGAGTTTTCAATTTCCGACAGCATCTCCGCGAACCGTATGAAACCTGCGGCGTCAGCAAGCGACGCGCATCCATTGACGACGCCGTCGACGGAAAACCGCAACCCGGAAGATCCGCTGGCGCAGTTTAATACCGGCGAACCGCTGAGCCTGGAGCGCCGCAGCCAGGCGCCCGACGCGCTGTTTGAAAAGGATGAGCTGTTTAAATCAGACAGCATCTTTAACGACAGCACGCCGACCACTCTGGTGCAGCCTGCCGCGGAAAAGGCGGCGCAGCCGAAGGCGAAAGGGGGTGAGATCGATCCGCTGGCGCTGTTTGGCGGCGGCAACGCCACACCCGCGCAGCTTAACGGCGACGATCCGCTTGGCCTGATGATGGGCGGCGCGGTGCCGCTGGCGCACCCGGAAGATGAACCGACACAGCAGACACAGCTTCGCGCGGCATCCAATGCCTCAAACGCGCCCGTGACATCCGCTCAGCAGGCGCCAACCGCGCGCGAGTCGGCTCCGTTTGGCGGGCAGGCAGCCGCGCAGCCGCCATCGCCGACGCATCAGGATCTGCCTGGCGCCTCGGCGCCGTCGTCTGGATCGTCCGACGATCTCTTTGGCGGCGCGGAGGATCTTGCCAACTCGCCGCTGTTCGCCGATGAGCCGCCGAAGTCTGCCGGTAAAGACGCCGACTTTGCCGCGCCGGATCAGACGGATGAGGCGCTGAGCGCTTCGCCGCTGTTCGCCGATCTGCCTGCGGAGGAGCCGGGGGCGATTGAAGCTTCACCCCTGTTTAACCCGCCGCCGCGCCAGCCGGAAACGAACGACTACGGCGGCATTACGCTGCCGACGCCGCAGGCAGTGCAGCGCAGCGTAACGCCGACGCCGAAGGGACGTCTGCGCATCGATCCGGTCGCTTCCACCAGCAGCCAGCCGCAGTCGAACGACAGCGGCGGCGAAGCGTTGCAGGGCGAGCTGTTGCAGGCGCTGCTGGACGGCATGGGCCTGAACGATATGCAGCCGACGCCGCGCTTCGATCGGGAAAACATGCAGCAGCTGGGTCAGATGCTCGGCATGTTCTCGCAGGGCACCGTCGCGCTGCTGTCGTCGCGTTCGATTCTGAAACGCGGCGTAAAAGCGGATATGACAGTGATCCTCGACGACGCCAACAACCCGTTTAAGCTGCTGCCCTCCGGCAAAACCGTGCTGATGCAGATGTTTGGCAGCCGTATGCCCGGCTTTATGCCGCCGAAGCAGGCGGTGCGCGACGCGCTGGTTGACCTGCAGGCGCATCAGCTGGGCATGATCGCCGGCATCCGCGCCATCATCGCCGCCATGCTGCAATCTTTTAATCCGCAGCAGCTGGAAGAAGAGGCGCGTCAGGAAGGCGTCACATCGCGTCTGTCGCTGCCCGGCAGCCGTAAAGCGGCGCTGTGGGAGCATTTCAACCGCCGCTATAACGAAACTGCGGGCGAAATTGAAGATGACTTCCATACGCTGTTCGGCGAAGCGTTTTTACACGCTTACGATATGGAAGTTAACCAGTATAAAGACTCACAGACCGCCTCGGATGAATGATGAATATCACCATTGCCTCAATGTCGAACCAGGGAACCCGCGAGAGCAATCAGGATCAGACGGGCGACATCGTGGGTGAGCGATCCGCCTGCTTTGTGGTCTGTGACGGCGTCGCCGGTTTCCCCGGCGGCGACCTTGCCGCAAAGCTGGCGCGCAACACCATTATCGAGCAGTTTGATGGTGACGAGCATCTCGACGCGCAGCAGATCCGCCAGTACGTCAATAGCGCCAACCGGGCGATTCGCCAGCAGCAGAAGCAGGAACGCGACTACAGCCGGATGGGTACGACGCTGGTCAGCCTGTTTATCGATCGCGATTACCAACTGGCCTACTGGGCGCACGCGGGAGACAGCCGCCTCTACCTGTTTCGGCGCGGCTACCTCTGTCACGTCACGACCGATCACAGCCTGATCCAGCAGATGAAAGATGCCGGACATCAGACCGACGGCATCAACAGCAATTTGCTCTATTTCGCGCTGGGGATGGGCGATGAAGGCCGCGACGCCAGCTACAGCGACGTGGTGCCGATCGAGGACGGCGACGCCTTTCTGCTCTGCACCGACGGCTTCTGGCATGGCGTTTCGCAGCAGCAGATGCAGCAGGCGCTGCATATGGTGAACACGCCGCAAGAGTGGCTGACGCTGATGCATCAGGCATTAAAAAACAACGAGGAACAGTCGGGCGGCGATCAGGATAACTACAGCGCGATGGCCGTCTGGATCGGATCGCCGCAGGATACGACGCTGCTGCACTCGCTCTCCGAGGCGGCGCAGTTTATTCCCCTTCGCGACTAACCATTTTAAAAGGAACGTTATGAAACTTTGGTTAACCGGTGTGTTAACGCTACTGATGGCCACCAGCGCCTGGGCGGAAAATTACAATATCGCCTCTTCCCGTTCGAAAAATCTGGATGTGTGGATCGATAACGTCAAAAGCCAGGCGCCGCAGGACTGGTGCGCGCGTCAGGTGCCGCTGCGCATTGTATTGAAAGGCGACAACTCGACCGCAGTGCTGGACGATTTTATGCCGAAAGTCGGCGCGCTGATGGTGCGCGCGTGCGGCAAGCTCACGACGCTGAACTGGCATACGGAAGACGCCAGCGGAAAATTGTTGGCGCAGGGCAGCGCGCAGAAAGCCAGCGGCTGGCAGGCTATTGTCACGCCTGAAGCGCCGCAGCCGCCCGCCGTGGCGGAAACGTCCGACGCATCGGTCGCGCCCGCGGTGAATCCCGCAGAGCTCTCTCCGCCAGCCGACACCACGCCCTGGCTGCAGTTCAGCCTGCTGGACGGTTGTCATTTCCGTACCTGGTGGAAGGACGAGGATCGCACCAGCGCGCTGTTCGTACCGGCCAAAGAGGGGATGAAGTGCGGCGAAAACGGCTGGCTGAGCGGGCAGGGACAGCTAACGCGCATCGGCCACGGCGCCGCGAAAAATCAGCCGGTCACGTTCCTGGAGGGGTTCCCGATAATGGGCCTGACCACGAAAAGCGACAAGCGCGGCCTGCAAATCACTACCGTTAATAACGAACGCATGGTACTGACCAACGAACGTTCGCCGCAGAGCTGGATGATTCTGCCCTGGTCCGCCGATCTCAACGGCTGGCAGGCAACCGGCGTGGTGGCGGTACAGATCAGCGCGGCGGAAGCGGGTGACGAAAGCGCGCTGAAGGCGCGCCTGGATGAGGTGCGCAAGGTCTGGGCCTCTTATCTTAACGACGCGCCGCTGACCATTAAGCTGGTAAATGAACTCTATCCGCAGTTGAAAGATCCCACCGCCGGCGCCTGGCGAACCCTCAACTAATCAACAAGGAAGCGCGATGCACTCTTTACATCAACTGCTGGCGGGAAGCTCGCTGGATGAAACGCTGGCGCGCGTTGAAGCGCAGATTAAAGCCGCACCGGGCGACGCCGATCTGCGCGCCGCGTTTGTACAGCTGCTCTGCCTGGCGGGCAACTGGACGCGGGCGCAAACCCAGCTGAAATCCTGGGCGGCGCTGAAGCCGCAGGCGCAGCCGACGGTGACGCTGCTGGATCAGGCGATCCGCGGCGAGATTCAGCGTGCGGCGGTGTTCGCCGGCCAGGGAGAGCCGCGTCTGCCGGGCGACGCTTATGGCTGGACCGCGCAGCTGTTCTCCGCATTGCAGGCGGATATTGCGGGAGCGCGCGCGCAGGCTGACGCATTGCGTAACGCTGCGCTGGAGGCCGCCGCGCTCAATCCCGGCAGCGCGCTGGCGCAGGGCGATGAAGAGGCGCAGCCGTTCGGCTGGCTGGTGGACGGCGACAGTCGCCTAGGACCGGTTTGCGAACTGCTGGTCAACGGCCACTATTTTTGGGTGCCGTTCAGCGCTATCGCCGCGATGCGCTTCCAGGCGCCGACGAGCGTGACCGACCTGGTGTGGCGCCATACGCTGGTGCAGCTGGTGGACGGCGCCGAACAGGTGTGTCAGGTGCCGGTACGCTATCCCTTTGACGCCGACGCGCAGGATCGCCTGCGTCTGGCGAGCCTGACCGAATGGCGACCGCTGGACGAAGCGCAGCAACACTATGTTGGTCAGGGACAGAAGGTGTGGCTGAACGACGAGGCGGAGTTCCCGCTGCTGAGCCTGGAGACGCTGACCTTTGTCGCCAGCGATGTGGCTGATGCGTAGCGACAGCAAAACGCAGCCGGTCGACAGCGGCGAGCTGCTGCGCGGCGGCTTCCGCTTCCGTAAAGATCAGAACAGCCTGAGCGCGCGCGACAAGCTACAGCCGTCGCTGTTGGATCGCCTGACGGACAACGAGCCGGACAAGCGGCAGGAGAGCAGTAACCAGCAGCTGATTTCGCACAGTACGCTGAGACGCCATGTGCTGCGCGATCTCCAGTGGCTGTTCAACACTATCAACAGCGAAGCGCAGCACGATCTGGCGCCGTTCAGTCAGGTACGCCGCTCGGTGCTGAACTTTGGCGTTTCGCCGCTGGCCGGGCAGCGGATGTCCGATATTGAGTGGCACGATATTCAGCGCAAGCTGACCGAAGCGATCATCAATTTCGAACCGCGCATTCTGCCGCAGGGCTTACAGGTGCGCTGCATCTCCGACACGCGCTCGCTCAATCTGCATAACGTCTTGTCGATTGAAATCAAAGGCCGCCTTTGGTGCGTGCCTTATCCGCTGGAGTTTCTGTTCCGCACCGATGTGGATCTGGAAAACGGCAACTTTGAGCTGAAAGATGTAGGTTAAGCATGGACAGTAAACTGCTCGAATACTACAACCGCGAACTGGCGTACCTGCGCGAAATGGGCGCGGAGTTTGCGGAGCGCTATCCAAAAGTGGCCGGTCGCCTCGGCATGCGGGGCATCGAGGTCGCCGATCCTTACGTTGAACGCATGATGGAGGGCTTCGCCTTTCTGACCTCGCGCGTGCAGCTGAAAATGGACGCGGAGTTTCCGCGCTTTTCGCAGCGTTTACTGGAGATGATCGCGCCCGGTTATCTGGCGCCGACGCCGTCGATGGCGATCGCCGAGCTGCATCCCGACAGCAAAAAAGGGGACATCAATCGCGGCTTCCGCGTGCCGCGCGGCACCATGATGGACAGCCAGCTGCTGAAGAAAAACGGCGTCACCTGCAGCTACACCACGGCGCACGAGGTGACGCTGCTGCCGTTGCAGATCAAACAGGTCGAACTGGGCGGCGTGCCGGCGGATATTCCGCTGGGGCAGATGGGGCTGAGCCAGCGCGGCGCGGTCAGCGCGCTGCGCATCCGCGTCGGCTGCGACAGCAGCACCACGCTCGATCATGTCGATTTCGACCGGCTGGAGTTCTTTCTGAGCGGCCCCGATATCGAAGCGCTGAAGCTGTTGGAGCTGGTGATGCAGCACACGGTGGGGATCTTCTGTCAGACGGTGGGCGCATCGCCGCGCCGTCAGGTGCTGCGCGATGACGCGCTGAAGCAGGAAGGTTTCGAGCCGGATCAGGCGCTGCTGCCGGACGATCTGCGCAACTTCGACGGCTACCGTCTGTTACAGGAGTACTTCGCCTTTCCGGCGCGCTTCCAGTTTATCAGCATCAGCCAGCTGCGCCCGCTGCTGCAACAGGTCGACGGCGAACGCGAGTTCGAGATCGTGCTGCTGCTGGATAAAAGCGACGCCGCGCTGGAACGCGTAGTGGACCGCAGCCATCTGGCGCTGCACTGCACGCCGGTCATCAACCTGTTTCCCCGCGTCGCCGAGCGCCAGAAGCTCAGCGAAAACAGCCATGAATATCATCTGGTGGTCGATAATATTCGTCCGCTCGATTATGAAATCTATGCGGTGCAGAAGCTCTACGGCGCCAGCGAAGGGCAGCGCGACGAACAGATTTTCCGTCCGTTCTGGAGCACCTACAGCCACGACAGCGGCGACTACGGCGCCTATTTTTCGCTGCGGCGCGAACAGCGCACGCTGTCGGAACATGCGCAGCGTTACGGTACCCGCACCGGCTATGTCGGTTCTGAGGTTTTCCTGTCGCTGGTGGATGAACAGCATGCGCCCTGGCGCGACGATTTGCGCTACGTCACGGCGGACGTGCTGTGCACCAGCCGCGATCTGCCGCTGATGCTGCTTCAGCAGGATCAACAGGGCTTCAAGCTGCCCGATTCGGTGCCCGCCGCCGGACTGACGATGCGCAAAGGGCCGACGCCGCCGCGTCCGGCGCTGGCCGAAGGGATGGCGACGTGGCGTTTGATCAGCCACTTGCAGATGAACTACCTCAGCCTGATGGACGGCGAGGATGGCGAAGGCGCTGCCGCGCTGCGCCAGATGCTGGGGCTTTACGCCAATCTGGCGGAGGCGCCGGTGGCGCGTCAGATTGAGGGCATTCGTCATTGCCAGCTGCGTCCGGTGCATCGGCGCGTGCCGGAGCCGGGGCCGATCGTTTTCGCCCGCGGCATCGGCATCGAGCTGACGGTGGATGAGCAGGCCTTTTCCGGCAGCAGTCCATGGCTGTTCGGCAGCGTGCTGGAGCGGCTTTTTTCGCGTCTGGTGGCGATCAATAGCTTTACCGAGATGACGTTAAACAGCCAGCAGCGTGGCGAAGTGGGTTACTGGCCGCCGCGCATGGGCAAAAGGGCGCTGATATGAGTCAGACCAGAAGAATGTCGCTGCGTCTGCGCCGTCTGCCGGATCGCTTCTGGGACGAACTGATGCAGGCGCCGTGGCGCTACGATCTGTTTCAGCTGCTGCGCCGCATCGACGCGCAGGGCGGCGAGAAGTATCCGCTGGGACGCGCGCCGCAGCCGCGACATGAGCCGCTGCGGCTTGGGCAGACGCCCTCGCTGGCGTTCGCTCCCTCAACGCTGGCGTCGGTTAGCGTCAGGGAAGGCAGCGCGCTGCATGACGTTTCTATTCTGAGCTTCGGCCTGTTCGGCCCCAACGGTCCGCTGCCGGTGCATATGACCGAGCATGCGCGCGAGCGGCTTTATCATCATCAGGACCCCAGCCTGACCGCGTTCGCCGACCTGTTTCATCATCGGCTGACGCTGCTGTTTTACCGCGCCTGGGCCGACGCGCAGCCGACGGTGTCGCTCGACAGGCCCGACGGACGACGCTTCGACAGCTATCTCGCCAGCCTGATCGGCATGGGACAGCCCGCGCAGCGCGCCAGAGGCAGCCTGAGCGAACACGCTCGCCTGATGCTGGCGGGCCATCTCAGCCGTCACGGTCGCGACGCCGAAGGGCTGGAGAAGGTGCTGCGGCACTATTTCAACGCGCCGGTACGCATTGTGCAGAACATCCCGCAGTGGCTGCCGCTCGACAGGCGCGAGCGGGCGCGGCTCGGCGCAGGCCGTCAGGCGCCGCGCCTCGGCGAATCAATGTTTCTCGGCGTGGCGGTGCGCGACGTGCAGCATAAGCTGCGCATTGATATCGGCCCGCTGTCGCTGGCGCGCTATAACCAGTTTCTGCCCAATGCGCGCCACGCCGTCGAGCTGCGCGACTGGGTGCGGCAGTATCTGGGCGTGGAATATGTCTGGGAAGTCCGTCTGCTGCTGGCGCAGGATGAGGTGGCGGGCGTAACGCTCGGCGGGCAGGGACGGCTGGGCTACAGCGCCTGGCTTGGCCATCAGCCGACGCCGCAGCCGCGCGGCGACCTGCGGTTCAGCCCGGAGTCGTCCCCTTAACCTGATTTGCGGTAAGCGCCGTGTCATCCGCCGCGGGCGGTCGGACTTACTTTTACCCTGTAAAAAGCGTCACACACTTAACCTATCCGTCAGAGATCATCATGTCAGAAATCAGCCGCGCCGTACTGTTCGGCAAACTGGACACGCTACTATTTACCTCGCTGGAGAGCGCGACGGCCTTTTGCAAGCTGCGCGGCAATCCCTATGTCGAACTGGTTCACTGGCTGCATCAGCTGATGCAGCACCAGGATGGCGATTTGCAGCAGCTGATCCGCCATTTTTCACTGGATGAAGAGGCGCTGACACGCGACATTGTGGCAGCGCTGGATCGCCTGCCGCGCGGCGCGAGCGCGGTTTCTGATCTGTCGGAGCATATCGACAGCGCCGTGGAGCGCGCCTGGGTTTACGGCTCGCTGAAGTTCGGCGTCGCGCAGATCCGCGGCGGCCATCTGCTGATCGGCATGCTGAAAACCTTCAATCTTGCCAACGTGCTGAAGGGCATTTCGCCTCAATTCAGCCGCCTGAGCGCCGACCTGCTGATGGAGCAGTTCGAGACTATCTTCGCCAACAGCAAAGAGGCGCAGCAGGCCGCCGCTCAGCCGCCGGCGACCGCCGCCGCGCCGCAGCAGCAGAGCACGTTGGCGCAGTATGCGCAGGATCTGACGGCGCGCGCGCGCGACGGCAAGATCGATCCGATCGCCGGACGTGACGAAGAGATCCGTCAGATGGTGGATATTCTGATGCGTCGCCGTCAGAACAATCCGCTGCTGACCGGCGAAGCGGGCGTCGGGAAAACCGCCGTGGTGGAAGGTCTGGCGTTGCGCATCGCTGCGGGCGACGTGCCGCCCCCGCTGCGCGACGTTCAGCTCTGGCTGCTGGATATCGGCATGTTGCAGGCGGGCGCGGGCATGAAAGGGGAGTTCGAGGCGCGTCTTCAGGCGTTGATCAACGAAGTGCAGTCCAGCCCGACGCCCATCGTGCTGTTTATCGACGAGATCCACACGCTGATCGGCGCAGGCGGACAGCAGGGCACCGGCGACGCCGCTAACCTGTTGAAGCCTGCGCTGGCGCGCGGTCAGCTGCGCACCATCGGCGCGACCACCTGGGCGGAATATAAAAAGTATATTGAGAAAGATCCGGCGCTGACCCGCCGTTTCCAGACGGTGCAGGTGCACGAGCCGGACGAAGAGAAAGCGCTGCTGATGCTGCGCAGCACCGTCAATACGCTGGAAAAACATCATCGCGTGCTGCTGCTGGACGAAGCGGTGAGCGCGGCGGTGAAGCTCTCCCATCGCTATATTCCGGCGCGTCAGCTGCCGGATAAGGCGGTGGCGCTGCTGGACACCGCCTGCGCCCGCGTCGCCGTCAGCCAGGGCGCGCAGCCGCCGCAGCTGGAGGATTGCCTGCACCGCATCGCCGCGCTGGAAATCGAGCGCGAAATCGCTGAACGCGAAGTGAAAGTGGCGGGCGGCGACAGCGAGCGCATCGCGCGTCTCGACGCCGAGCTGAGCCAGCTGGCGGCGGAGCGCGACGCGCTGGAGGCTCGCTGGCAGCAGGAGCGCGAGCAGGTGGATGCGATTATCGCGCTGCGCGCCCAGCTCTGCGCCGCGTCAGAAGAAGAGGTCGCAACCTTGCAGCAGGCGCTGGCGGAGAAGCAGCAGGCGCTGAGCGAATTGCAGGGCGAAACGCCGCTGCTGTTCGCCGCCGTGGACGGCAACGTCGTGGCGGCGGTGGTCTCCGTCTGGACCGGCATCCCGCTGGGTCGCATGGTGAAGAATGAGATCGAGGCGGTGCTGACCCTGGCCGACACGCTTAATCAACGCGTTATCGGACAGCGCCACGGCCTTGAGCTGATCGCCAAACGGGTGCGCACCTCGCGCGCGCGGCTGGACGATCCAAACAAGCCGGTCGGCGTCTTTATGCTGTGCGGTCCTTCCGGCGTCGGGAAAACCGAAACCGCGCTGGCGTTAGCCGAATCGCTCTACGGCGGCGAGCAGAACATCATCACTATTAATATGAGCGAATTCCAGGAAGCGCACACCGTCTCCACGCTGAAGGGCGCGCCTCCGGGCTATGTCGGCTACGGCGAAGGCGGCGTGCTGACGGAAGCGGTGCGTCGTCGTCCCTACAGCGTGGTGCTGCTGGATGAGATCGAGAAAGCGCACCCGGACGTGCATGAAATTTTCTTCCAGGTGTTCGATAAAGGCTGGATGGAGGATGGCGAAGGACGCCATATCGATTTCCGCAATACCATTATTATTCTGACCTCGAACATCGGCACCCCGCTCATCAGCGCCATGTGCGCCGATCCTGAACTGATGCCGGAGCCGGAGGCGCTTGCCGCCGCCCTGCGCGCGCCGCTGCTGGAGGTGTTTCCTCCGGCTCTGCTTGGTCGTTTGCTGGTTGTGCCTTACTATCCATTAAGCGATGTGATGCTGGCTGAAATCGTGCGCCTGCAGCTTAAACGCATCCAGCGTCGTCTTGAAGAAAATCACGGCATCATTTCGCACATTGATGACAGCGTGATTAGCCAGATTGTCCAGCGCTGCACCGAAGTGGAATCGGGCGGACGCATGGTCGATGCCATCCTGACCAATACGCTGCTGCCGCAGATGAGCCAGATATTGCTCACGGCCAGCGCTCGTGATCAGCGTTTCCGTCACCTGCGCGTCAGCTATGACCAGGGTGAGTTTCAATGTCAGTTTGAGGCGTAAGCTTTAGCTATCAGAGAGTTGTCCATCATGCCGGAACACGATAACAACCGGACGGTGCCGAACGCATTGCCGATTGGGTACCGTTTTAATGAGTTTGAGATTAAGGAAGTAATTGGCGGCGGCGGTTTCGGGATCGTTTATCGCGCCTGGGATCATCAGCTGGAACGCACCATCGCCATTAAAGAATTCATGCCTGCTTCGCTGGCGGTACGCAGCGACGACCTGAATCTGGTGCTGCGCAGTGAGCGCTTCAGCAAGACGTTTCATGCCGGACTGAACAGCTTTATTCAGGAGGCGCGGCTGCTGGCGCGCTTTAATCATCCCAACCTGCTGCATGTGCTGCGCTTCTGGGTGCAAAACGACACCGCCTATATGGGCACGGTGTTCTACAGCGGCACCACGCTGTCGCGCCTGGCGGCGCAGCGGCCCGAACAGGTGAACGAGGCCTGGATCCGTCGTCTGCTGCCGCCGCTGTTCGGCGCCATCAACACCATCCATCAGGAAGGCTACCTGCATCGCGATATTTCGCTGGATAACATCCAGATCCAGGAAAATATGATGCCGGTGCTGCTGGATTTCGGCTCCGCGCGCAAGACCATCGGCAACCTCTCCGACGAGACGGAAACCATGCTGCGCCCCGGCTTCGCGCCAATTGAGCAGTACAGCGACGATAACGAAAGCGAGCAGGGGCCCTGGACTGATATTTACGCGCTGGGCGCGGTGCTGCATACGCTGATCGTCGGCGCGCCGCCGCCGGTGAGCGTGGTGCGCAGCATCGAGGATAACTACAAACCGCTGGCGGAACAGCGTCCGGCAGGCTTCTCGTTGCCGCTGCTGCATGCGATTGACAAGGCGCTGGCGCTGAAGCCGGAAGATCGTCCGCAGTCGATCGACGCCTTCGCGGCGCTGATGGAGCTGTCGGTCTCCGACCTGAACGATATCCTTAACGTGAATATTGAAGGGCCGGGCACCATGCTGGTGCCGGTGGTGCCGGAAGCGCCCGCGCCTGCGCCGGTTTCGCCACTGAAACGCTTTATGTGGCCGGGGCTGGCCGCCGCAGGCGTGCTGGTGGGCATCGCCGTCGGCGCGCTGCTCGCCAGCGGAGGCGGCGACGATGCGCCGTCCATCGCCGCGCAGCCTGTAGAGCAAAGCGAAACGCAGGCAACAGCGTCGACGCAGGCGCCGGAAGCGACGCAAACCGCCGCTAACAGCGTGCCGCAGCAGGAATCGACGCCAGCTTCCGCGCCGGAGCCGGAGCCTGTCGCGCAGGTCTATATCAAGCTGCGCATGGGCGACGACGTGGCGCTGAACGGCAACCCGCAGGCGCTGGTGCCGTCGGCGAACGGCTTCGCCTCGCTCCAGCTGCCGCCGGGCGATTACACCTTTACCGTCACCAATCAGGGGACGTCGCGCCAGCAGAAGATCACGGTCGATCGTGAAGGCGTCTGGCTGATCAACCCGCAAAGCTAAAACAATAAAGCGCGGCCGTCTTAACTGGCGGTCATTCATTTCAGGGGTTTATAACGGCAGGAAGGGAAATGGCAAAGGATTCTCCATGGCGCCTGTTGATTGCGGCGGCGCTGGCGCTAACGATTACCGCATGCGATAAAACATCCGATACTGTAAATACTCCCTCTTCGGCGTCGCACGGCGTCGGAACGGCGATTGATGATAAGTTCGCCGCCTTTATCCGGGCGGCGAACAGCGAATCCAGCATGACGTATCATTCATTGCCGGAAGCGTTTTATCACTACCAGCGCGACGTCGCGTCTTTTATGACGACGGGACAAGCGCCCGAGCGCTACAGCGTGGTGAATCCCGCCATGCTGCGCGCCATCAGCGACGCGCTGGCGAACGCGCTCAACATGCCGGGCGCGCTGCCGCCGCTGGATAACGCGGCGCAACAGTATAAAGCCAGTCTCGATAAGATGATCCCGCTGAGCGAGGCGCTGTACGACTATGCCCAGAACAAAACCTGGCTGAGCGACAGCGGCGATCTGGCGCGTCGCAGCCATGCTGAGTACATCGCCGGTTTCGACGCCATCCTGATGCAGCGCGATCGCTTTTTACGCGCGATCGCCGTGGCGAACAACGATCGGATAAAGCTTGCCTGGGAGCAGTCGCCGGAGAACAGCCCCGAGCACTACCGCTACGGCGTGGTGTATCTGTCGCGCCAGACGCTGAAGGCGTTAAACGATCCCGCCCTGTCTGATTCGTTAAACAAAGATGCCGCGACGCTGCATCAGCTCTCCGCCGGCTGGAAACAGCTGGGCAACGGAGAATGTGAGAATATCCTGCACGCGCTGGATGCGTATCTTTCCGCGCTGGACCGCGCCATGCAAGCTCAGGCGCAGGGGCAGGAGACGTCTGACGAAGAGACCATTTTGCCTTTTAACGCGCTGGTCAGCGCCCTGAGTAATAACCGGCAGTGCTAATCCGCGCTGCCGTTTCTTAATTAAACACGCCTTTTTTATTTCCATCGCCCGGCGCCGCCGGGCCCCGCTGATTCTGGAACCGACCCATGTCTGAACGCATCACCGTGCAGCTCCCGCTGGAGGGGCTGCTTTTCTGGAAGCTCGACGGCGTCGAGGCGCTGTCGCACCCCTTTGAGCTGACCGTCACCCTGCTGAGCGCCGACCCGCGCATCGAGCGTCACGCGCTGCTGGGCCAGCCGCTGACGGTCTCCCTGCCGACCGGGCAGTTTCTGTCGGGCACGCGCCACATCAACGGCAAAATCACCCGGATGGCGGTGCGGAGCGAGGAGCTGAGCGGCACGCGCTACGCGGTGTACGCGCTGACCATCGAGCCGGATCTGTGGCCGATGCGGCGGGACAAGAACTCACGCATCTTCCAGGGGCAGACGGCGGTGCAGATAATCCACCGGCTGCTGGCGGAGTACGGGGTGCAGGTGGAGGACCGGCTGAGCGGCAGTTACCGGGAATGGGAGTACTGCGTGCAGTACCAGGAGAGCAGCTTCGCGTTCATCAGCCGGCTGATGGAGCTGGAGGGGATTTATTACTGGTTCCGCCACGAGGCGGACCGGCACGTGATGGTGCTGTCGGACGCGCCGGAGGCGCACGGGCCGTGGCCGGGCTGCGAGGCGATACCCTATCACGTGACGGGCAGCGGCGGGGTGACGTCGGCGGCGGGGGTGAGCCGGTGGGCGCTGGAGGACAGCGTGACGCCGGGGATGTACAGCCTCGACGACTATGACTTCCGCAAGCCGAACGCGTGGCTGCTGCAGGCGCGGCAGAACCCGGCGTCGCCGCGGCCGGGGCAGACGGAGGTGTTCGAGTGGCCGGGGCGCTTTGTGGAGCACGCGCAGGGAGAGAAGTACGCGCGCGTGCGCCAGGAGGAGTGGCAGGCGGCGCACCGTCAGATAAGCGGCGAGGGGACGACGCTGTGCCTGGCGCCGGGGTACACCTTCGCGCTGCTGAACGCGCCGCACGGGCAGGACAACGGGCGCTACCTGACGCTGTGGGTGAAGTACAGGCTGGAGGAGAACCGCTACGCCAGCGGGGAGGGGAAAACGGTGCACCACGTTGAGTTCCGGGTGCTGCCGGCGGAGGTGACGTACCGTCCGGCGGCGGCGACGCCGTGGCCGAAGACGTACGGTCCGCAGACGGCGCGGGTGGTGGGGCCGCAGGGGGAGTCGATTTACACCGACCGCTACGGGCGCATCAAGGTGAAGTTCCACTGGGACCGTGAGTCGGCGGGAGACGAGACGAGCTCGTGCTGGGTGCGGGTGTCGAGCGCGTGGGCGGGCCAGGGCTACGGCGGGGTGCAGATACCGCGGGTGAACGACGAGGTGGTGATAGACTTCATCAACGGCGACCCGGACCGTCCGATAGTGACGGGGCGGGTGTACAACGAGGCGAGCATGCCGCCGTGGTCGCTGCCGGCGGCGGCGACGCAGATGGGGTTCCTGAGCCGGTCAAAGGACGGGACGCCGGACAACGCCAACGCGCTGCGGTTCGAGGACCGGGCGGGCGAGGAACAGGTGTGGATCCATGCCGAAAGGAATATGGATACCGAAGTCGAAAATGATGAAACTCACCTTGTTGGTAATAACCGAAGCAAAACAATTGTCGGTAATGAAACAACGCAGGTGAAGAAAAACCGCACCGAAACGGTCGATCAAAATGAAACGATCACCATACACCAAAACCGCAGCGAAACGGTGGACGGTAATGAAACGATTACCGTGCATTCTAACCGGACTGAAACCGTCGATAAGAATGAAAATATTCGCATCGGGCAAAACCAGTCCGTCACTGTTAATGGCAATCAGACGCTTAAGGTCGATCAGGCTAAAAGTGAAACCATTACCCTGGCGTCAATGCTAAATGTTGGCCTGGCGCAGAATACTAATATAGGCGGCGCCTATATGCTCAATGTTGGCGCCGGCTGGGTGACGACCGTGGGCGCCATGCAAATGCACAACGTGGGCCTGAAATATTCACTCAATGCCGGAAGAGATATCACACTGGATGCTGGCACAACGGCAGAAGTGAGCGCGGAAGAAAAAATCACGCTGGTATGCGGAGAATCGATGATTATTCTGGAGCAGAACGGCACCATTACTCTCAGCGCGAATAAAATCAAGCTGGTTGGTGAAAAGGTTATCGATATTGACGGCACCGAGATACATATCAACTGATTATGGAAAACTTCATTAACCTTAGCGCTTTCCCGGCCATGCTCTTTGAGTCGTTTGATCAACATGATCACGCATTTAGTGTCGTTACTGCTCGTATCAGTTATGACTTCGATATAGCGTCCGGTTCGCTGACTTTTTGTGCGGAACAACCTGAACTGGTAGAGCAGGATGAATATTATGGAGAACCGGGTAGAAGCTCAGTATGTTTCGAAAGCGATCTGGCGCCCTGGAAGCCCCGGCTGGATGTGGTAATTAATGGCACGGCATGGGCGCCGGGAGATAAGCCAGTACGTGAGTTTACCGTAGGCGCGCAAATTGGCGATTTCACACGGCTGCTGCGTATTTACGGTCCACGTGAATGGCGCAAAATGATAGCAGGCTGGAGCCTGTCAGCCGCGCAGCCGATCATCTCTCTGCCGCTACGCTACGAATACGCCGCTGGGGGATTTTATACGCTTCAGGAGGGCGAAGAGTATGCATCGCCCGCGAATACGGCAGGAATGGGCTGGTACAGCGCGGAATACCTGAAGAAAATCAATAAACAGCGATTGCCTGCGCCGCAGATTGAGCTTTTGCCTCAGCCGATAAAAAGTATTGATGAAATCAGCCTGCCGGCGGGGTTTGGCTTTTTTGGCCGCGGCTGGCAGGGAAGAATCGAATATGCAGGCACTTATGACGAAGTATGGCAGCGTGACCGCCATCCTTTTCTTCCGACTGACTTTCGTTTTGATTATTGGTGTGGCGCCCATCCCTGGATGCAATTTCCTTTACCACAGCCTCTACAGGCGGTACCGATTAAACTGAAATACCTCATCAGCGCACAGGAAAAAAGCGATCAGGAAATTTCCTTTCATGTGCCGGTCGAATCACTGTTTATTTTCATCACGACGGCAAAAGGGGCGGGCGTAGCGAAAGATATGCAGCTTGATACGTTGGTTATCGATCTGCCGCAACGAAAGGTGCATTGTACTTATCGTGCAGCCGTTTCTGAAAATATGGAGCCGGTCATGACAGAACTCCGTTTTATTCAGCGTAGCGACAGAGAAGTCATGTTAAAGCGCGCAGAGGAAATGAACGCCGATCCTTCGAGTCAGGAATTTATGCCGCTTCCGCCTTCGCTGGCTGCTAAATTACCGCAGGAAAATCATCATGGCTGAAAACTATGCAGCCCGAAAAGAGGGGCAGTATAAAATCGTTGGCCTTGCGCCTGATGTGTGTTTTACGCCGGGTATGTCAAACCCCGTTCCCTATCCTGTGATTTCCACACTTGCTCCCGCTAAAAATACGGTTGATTCCGTACTTTTTAACGGTAACCCCGCTTTTGTTCATGATGGAAGCTTTAGCCCAGTCACCATTGGAGACGCCGCTGGCAGTAATAAGGGCGTAGTCAGTGGAACAGTGGAAGGGGATTGCTGGTCCATTGAGCACAGCCCGGATACCTGGGTTGGCGGGCTTCCGCTTAATCGTGTTCAGGATCTGTTTGCAATGAACGGCAAGGCGATGGGCGGGCGTGGCGGCAACCTGACGAAAAAGGAAGCCTGGGAAAGGCGTAAGCAACTTATCGCAAAGGGCAAGCAAAGCAGCAATCCTAAGGTGCGTGCGGCGGCTGAACGTCTGGATCTGAATAATACCGGGATAGAAAAGGCGCGATTAGCTGATTACATCTATGAGCCGCGTAACCCTGCTCTGCCTGTGCCTCCGGTGCCGGAAGGCTGGAAGGATATCAGTGATGATCCTGAAGCTTTGGCAAAGTTTAGCCTGAAGCCAGCAAATTTAAATATCCCTGGTGAACCCGGCTTCCGCTCTCGAGTATATGTCCCTGATGAAAATGTTTTTGGCAAAGATATGTCTGCCTCTGTTGTTTTTCGCGGAACACGAATGGAGGAAGGGGTCGACTGGAAAAATAATTTTCAGCAGGGGGTGAATATGCAGTCAAAGTATTATAAGCAGTCTGTGCAAATTGGGAACGCAGTACAGCGCTCACCTACGCCGGTTGATATCGTCGGCCATTCCCTGGGGGGCGGATTAGCTTCCTCAGCATCCAGGGCCAGCGGAAAACCAGGTTGGACCTTTAATGCTGCAGGACTGCATAAAGAAACCGTTAGAAAATATGGCGGCAGTGAATTTACGCCTGAAAAAGGTAAAGAGTACATTACGGCATATCGTGTTAAGGGTGAAGTGCTAACTTCTATTCAGGAACCGGGATTTTGGGGAGGCGCAGGTATCCTGTTGGGTACGAGCATCGCCGGAGCAGGCTTGCTGGGTATAGGAATACTTAATGCGCCCGCAGCTGTAGGAACCCATCATGACCTTGAGGGCGGTACTGGCAATATTGTTGACAAGCATGGTATGGATCAGGTTATTCGCTGTATCGAACAGGAAAAGGCAACGGACGAAGCGTTATTGTCAGCTCAATAAGGCCATTTTATGAAAAACTTCTTTGCTATCAGGAAATACAGTTCAACTCTCTTATGGACAGCGCTGAGCCTGTTTGCAATTTCAGGATGTAACGCAATGAAAATTTACCCTCCCGAAGATTTTTTCCATGGCACGCAGCTTACGCTGGCGCAAAGTATTTATCAGGGCGATCTGGCCTTGGTAAAACAACAGGCTGGCGTAACCGATCTTAACAAGCCCGGCAGGCAGGATATGACGATTCTGTTTTACGCCCTGCATTGCGCACAGGGAGAAAAGCAGCAGCAGCTGGCCATCATGAGCGAACTGGTAAGGCAGGGGGCAGATCCGCTGCAGAATGTGCCAGATATGGGCAGTGTAGCAGGCGTAACGGCCAGTTCATCCTCACCTGAGTATATGGAAGCTCTGCTTGACGGAGGAATGAGTCCTAATGCTGCGGTTCAGAAAAGTCCTATCTTTTATTATTCCGCCTCGGATAATACCCTGAATACATTATCCTTAATGATTCAGCGTGGCGCTAATATCAATCAAAGCGATAATTTAGGCAGAACGGTTCTTATGGAAGCACTGGATGGTATGCAGCTTGATACCGTTGTCTGGCTGCTTAAGCATGGCGCCGATCCGCACGCGGTGGAAACCAACAGCGGCTGGTCGTTTGCACGACAGTTAGCATATGTTGTAAAGCGCAATAATGGTCAGGAAGGTCCCACGCTGGATAAACTCAACGAAATAATAGCGCTGATAAAACAGGCTGGCGTAAGCTGGCCCCCTGCGCAATAAGCTACCTGTTTAAAAGCCATTGAGATCTGGCCCTTTGGCTTTTATCACTTTTTTAATTATCAATAAATATTTATTTTGTTATTTCAGATGGCTTTTTTATTCTCCAATAAGAAGCACCTGGTTGCAGTGTTGTCTGTTAAACAAGTGGCCCTGGTATGAAAATAATTATTCTTATATTGAAACTTATCACTTGCCTCGCGAATTTTGCGATTTCTTTATGGCTACAGTATATAATGGCGAATGGCTTGTTCTGGATGGTTATCTCCATTGTAGGTATGAAGGGGCATGACTGGGGGGGATGGTTAACAGCGTTCAAGCCGATATTAATGCTTTATGCGCTTAATGGCGTAGTGATAGTGATTTGTGGCTTATTGGTAGCCTGGAACTATCTGGATAGAAGAAAGTTTATTTGTTTGTTTCTGGCTATGTTGCAGCTACCGTTTTTTTATTTTATGTCGAAGACCACGCATGGCGATCTCTTCTTCGCTCCGGTTGTCTGGGTTGCGGCGATAGCCTCTGTCGCTGGTTTAGCAAGTAATTATATTAAGCTCAGATGAATCGCTAATTTAATTGGCTATTCGCTGAGTGCCTTATCGTTTTATTCATTATTGCAGGGAGCCCTCCGATGGCAACCGGAAATACCATTGGTAAATTACAATATGCGCCTGCGCCGCAAGGAAACGTTGCGGCAGGAAGCGCCAATCCACCTAAAAAGAAAAGCTGGTGGAGTAGTTACGGCGACTGGGTACATACCGGGCTGGATGTGTTAGGCGCCGTACCCATTGTCGGCGTGGTTGCCGATGGGGCTAATGCGGCAATTTATACTGCTGAAGGCGATTACGGCAACGCGGCATTGTCTGCGGCATCAGCCGCCGCAAACTTCGTGCCCGGAGGCGGAGCCGCATTCAAAGCGGGTAAGCTGGCGGCAAAAACAGGCAAAGCGCTGGAAGCGGCGAAAGCAGGAAAAGCCGTAGCAAAAGAAGGCGCAGAGCTGACTGAAAAGGCCATCGTAAAAAGCGAGAAAGCTGCTTTAAAAGCCGAAGGGAAGGTGGCAAAAGAGGAGACGGGATCGGTTTTACAGGCGAAGAAAGCTGGCAGCGAAAAAGGGGGCAGTAATAAGGGCAAAGGTGGCAAAAAACAGACAGAAAGCTGTAAAAATGGCCTGCTGATTGGTAACCCCGTGAACCCGCTGCTCGGCATTAAGGTACTGGCGGGAGATGATAATCTTGATTTTGCCTTTCCGGCCGCCGTGCCGCTTAACTGGCAACGTTATTACTATTCTGACGAGTTAGCGAATGGTTGGCTTGGACAAGGATGGTTTTTGCCTTTTTCGCCGGAAGTTCGCGAAACGGATGACGTTCTGCGTTATATCGATGAGCAAGGACGCGAAATCGATTTTCCTCGCATCGCTCCAGACCTGCCAGCTCGCCTGCATCGCTATGAACAGCTTACCTTGTCGCAGCCGAAGCAAGGACTTTATCGTCTGTCGACCTCTGACGAACAACGTCACTGGCTGTTCAGCCAGGAAGTGGAGACTGGCCGCTTTTTGATGACGGCTATGGAAGATGCGCATGGCAATCAGCTTACTATCCATTACGACAGCAACAACTTGCCAGCGGAAATCATAGACAGCGCCGGACGTCGCTTTCTGATCCAGTTCGCCGAGCTTCGTCTGTCGGATGGAGAGAATGTCAGGCGTATCGTCGCTGTAAGCTGCCGTCATCCTTCCGAGCCGGAGCTACCTGAAATGCTCTGCCGCTATGACTATTCGGAAGAGGGCGATTTAATTGCCGTGCGTAACGGTAAAGATGAAGTCGTCAGAGATTTCCGTTATCGCAACCATATTATGGTCGCGCATCGTCTGGCGGGCGAAATGGCCTGTTTTTATCACTACGACCGTCACGATGTACACGGCAAAGTGCTGGCGCACCGCAACAGCCTGGGGCAGACCTGGCAATTTGACTATCAGCCGAATGCCACGCTTGTTACTGATGTGCTCGGCCGCATAACGCGTTACGAGTTCGATGATAATCATGAACTGACTGCGCTCGTTAATACTCAGGGAGGAATCACGCGTATTAAGCGTAATGCGCGCGGGCAAGCTATTGCGGTAACCGATCCGGCTGGGCGCATTACCCGTTATCGCTATGACGAACGCGGAAACTGTACGGCGGTAATTTCGCCGGATGGGGGAATGACGCGCATTGATTTTCACCCCCACTGGAACAGGCCGGTGCGTATTACCGATATGCTCGGCGCATCGCGTGAATTTACCTGGGATGTGGCAGGTAACCTGATACGTGAAATGGATGAGCTGGGCCGTATCACAGAATATAACCATGATGATGCCGGTAATCTGGTCCGCATTCGCGATGCGGCATCGGGTATTCAGACGTTTACCTGGAATGCGGCGGGTTTCCTTTTATCCCATACGGACTGTTCTGGCCGTACAACGCAGTACAGCTATGACAAATATGGTTGGCTTAAAAGCCGCACTGATGCGGCGGGCAACATCACAACATGGCAACACAACGCTGACGGCTTGCCGGTAAAGGTGTCTCACGCTGATGGCGGTACGGAAATATATGATTATGACCGTTATCGTCGTCTGGTGAGCTTTACCAGCGCCGAAGGCCAGCGCACCCACTGGGAGCTGGGCGGCGATGGTTTGCCTGAGGCGCGTATCAATGCATTGGGTCACCGCATCACTTATCAATATGATGAAGCGCGCCGTCTTACGGGGTTGGTTAATGAAAACGGCGTGCGCTATGAGATGGCCTGGGACGCGCTGGATAATCTTATTCGCGAGTGCGGCTTCGACGGTTGTCAGACGGAATATGAATATGACGCCAGCGGCTGGCCCGTTGCGCGTAAAGAATATGGCAACACCGGAAAGGAAAGCGTCATTCAGACGCGCTGGCAGCGTGATGCAGCCGGACGTCTGCTGGAGAAGCTGGTGGCCCAGGGCAGTAAACGTCAGTGGCAGCGCACCCGTTATCGTTACGATGCAAACGGTCGCCTTATCACCGGGATTAACTCAGGCGGACGCGTAGAGCTGGAATGGGATGCTGCCGGTCAGCTGCTAAGAGAACAAACGCTGACGCGTGGTAAAAGCGTCATTCTGCAACATCAGTACGACGAGCTGGG
>OKNF01000116.1_pt1 | contig 21817 bp, 20 predicted proteins | sample 1613121 | NCBI WGS metagenome assembly OKNF01 (sample SAMN04436838, study PRJEB24849) | human gut metagenome | biome: human gut; feature: NICU; material: stool | host: Homo sapiens | place: USA: Saint Louis, MO | collected 2011-09-08
CAGACGCTGAGCTACGAAGTGTTTCTTGGACTGTCGCTGATGGGCGTGGTGGCGCAGGCGGGATCGTTCAATATGAACGACATCGTTAACGACCAGACGCACCTGTGGAACATCATCCCGCAGTTCTTCGGCTTCCTCACCTTCTGTATCGCTGGCGTGGCGGTGTGTCACCGTCATCCGTTCGACCAGCCGGAAGCGGAGCAGGAACTGGCGGACGGCTACCACATCGAATATTCCGGCATGAAGTTCGGTCTGTTCTTCGTGGGCGAGTATGTGGCGATTACTACGGTTTCCGCGCTGATTGTGACGCTGTTCTTCGGCGGCTGGCACGGCCCGTGGCTGCCGCCCTTTATCTGGTTCGCCATCAAAACGGCCTTCTTCATGATGATGTTCATTCTGATTCGTGCCGCGCTGCCGCGTCCGCGCTATGACCAGGTAATGTCCTTCGGCTGGAAAGTATGTCTGCCGTTGACGCTGTTGAACCTGCTGGCTACCGCCGCAGTGATTCTGTACAACGCGCAGTAAAGGGGTTGTAACCATGACATTAAAAGACATTATTGTCGGTTTCGGCACTCAGGTACGCAGTATCTGGATGGTAGGCATGCACGCCTTCGCCAAGCGCGAAACCCAAATGTATCCGGAAGAGCCGGTTTACCTGCCGCCCCGTTACCGCGGACGCATCGTACTGACGCGCGACCCGGACGGGGAAGAGCGCTGCGTGGCGTGCAACCTGTGCGCCGTCGCTTGCCCGGTCAGCTGTATTTCGCTGCAAAAGGCGGAAACGAAAGATGGCCGCTGGTACCCGGAATTTTTCCGCATCAACTTTTCGCGCTGCATTTTCTGCGGCATGTGTGAAGAAGCCTGCCCGACGACCGCGATTCAGCTGACGCCGGATTTCGAGCTGGGTGAATTCAAACGTCAGGATCTGGTGTACGAAAAAGAAGACCTGCTGATTTCAGGGCCGGGCAAATACCCGGAATACAACTTCTACCGTATGGCAGGCATGGCGATCGAAGGGAAAGACAAGGGCGAAGCGGAAAACGAAGCCAAACCCATCGACGTCAAAGGCTTGTTACCTTAAGGAGCCCGGCATGGAATTTGCGTTTTATCTTTGTGGTCTGGTGGCGGTGTTAACCACGCTGCGCGTGATCACCCACACCAACCCGGTACATGCGCTGCTGTACCTGATCATCTCGCTATTGGCGATTGCCGGCGTCTTCTTTTCGCTCGGCGCCTATTTCGCCGGCGCGCTGGAGATCATCGTTTACGCGGGCGCCATCATGGTGCTGTTTGTCTTCGTGGTGATGATGCTGAACCTCGGCAAATCGGTGGAAAACCAGGAGCGCCAGTGGTTGCAGCCTTCACTGTGGATCGGGCCGGGCCTGGTCTCGCTGCTGCTGCTGGTGGTGATGGTCTACGCCATCATGACCGCCAACGATCAGGGCATCGACGGCACGATGATCGACGCGAAAGCGGTCGGCATCAGCCTGTTCGGTCCTTACGTGCTGGCGGTGGAGCTGGCCTCCATGCTGCTGCTGGCGGGCCTGGTCGTGGCGTTCCATATCGGCCGTGAAGATCGCCATGGCGAAATATTAAGCAATCGCGTCAGCGATGCGGCGACGGCAAAAAGTAAGGAGGAGCGCGTATGATCCCTCTGCAACATGGACTGATTCTGGCGGCCGTGCTGTTTGTTCTCGGACTGACCTCGCTGGTGCTGCGTCGCAATCTGCTGTTTATGCTGATCGGTCTGGAAATCATGATTAATGCCGCAGCCCTGGCGTTAGTGGTGGCGGGAAGCTACTGGGGGCAGGCGGATGGCCAGGTGATGTATATCCTGGCGATCAGCCTCGCCGCAGCGGAAGCCAGTATCGGCCTTGCGCTGTTGCTGCAGCTTTACCGCCGTCGTCAAACCCTGAACATTGACACAGTAAGCGAGATGCGCGGATGAATCTTCTGTACTTAACCATACTGCTGCCGCTGATCGGCTTTGCGCTGCTGGCGTTCTCGCGCGGCCGCTGGTCGGAAAATCTGTCGGCGACCGTGGGCGTCGGCTCGATTGGCCTGGCGGCGCTGGTCACCGCCTGGGTCGGCATCGATTTCTTTAACCAGGGGCGTGCGCCGTTTACCCAGGCGCTCTGGACCTGGATGCATGTCGGCAACTTCAATATCGGCGTCACGCTGACGCTCGACGGCCTCTCGTTCACCATGCTGTCGGTGGTGACCGGCGTCGGCTTCTTCATCCATATGTTCGCCTCCTGGTATATGCGTGGGGAAGAGGGCTACTCGCGCTTCTTCGCCTATACCAACCTGTTTATCGCCAGCATGGTGGTTCTGGTGCTGGCCGATAACCTGCTGCTGATGTATCTCGGCTGGGAAGGGGTGGGCCTCTGCTCTTATCTGCTGATTGGCTTCTATTACACCAATCCAGACAACGGCAAAGCGGCGATGAAAGCCTTCATCATCACCCGCGTCGGTGACGTTTTCCTGGCGTTCGCGCTGTTCATTCTCTACAACGAACTGGGCACGCTGAACTTCCGTGAAATGGTCGAACTGGCACCGGCGCACTTCGCGGCGGACAATCACATGCTGCAATGGGCGACGCTGATGCTGCTGGGCGGCGCGGTGGGTAAATCCGCGCAGCTGCCGTTGCAGACCTGGCTGGCCGACGCGATGGCGGGTCCGACCCCGGTTTCCGCGCTGATCCACGCCGCCACCATGGTGACCGCGGGCGTCTACCTGATCGCTCGTACCCACGGCCTGTTCCTGATGACGCCGGAAGTACTGCATCTGGTCGGCATCGTCGGGGCGGTGACGCTGGTGCTGGCGGGCTTCGCGGCGCTGGTGCAAACCGACATCAAACGCGTGCTGGCCTACTCGACCATGAGTCAGATCGGCTATATGTTCCTGGCGCTGGGCGTGCAGGCGTGGGATGCGGCGATTTTCCACCTGATGACCCACGCGTTCTTCAAGGCGCTGCTGTTCCTCTCCTCTGGTTCAGTGATCCTCGCCTGTCACCATGAGCAGAACATTTTCAAAATGGGCGGCCTGCGTAAAAGCATCCCGCTGGTCTATGTCTGCTTCCTGGTGGGCGGCGCCGCGCTGGCCGCGCTGCCGCTGGTGACCGCGGGCTTCTACAGTAAGGATGAGATCCTGTTCGGCGCGCTGGCAAATGGCCATGTCAACCTGATGGTTGCCGGGCTGGTCGGTGCTTTCCTGACCTCGATTTACACCTTCCGCATGATCTTTATCGTCTTCCACGGCGAAGAGAAAATTCATGCGCATGCGGGCAAAGGCATTACTCACCATCTGCCGCTGATCGTCCTGCTGGTACTCTCCACCTTCGTCGGCGCGTTAATCACGCCGCCGCTGGCGGGCGTGCTGCCGGAAGGCGATCATGGCGAAGCGGGGAAAACTGCGCTGGAGATCGCCTCAGGCGTGGTCGCCATCGTCGGCATCCTGATCGCCGCCTGGCTGTGGCTCGGCAAGCGCACGCTGGTTTCCAGCGTGGCGAACAGCGCGCCGGGCCGCTTCTTCGGCACCTGGTGGTTCGCCGCATGGGGCTTCGACTGGCTGTATGACAAAATTTTCGTTAAACCTTACCTGGGCATTGCCTGGCTGCTGAAGCGCGATCCGCTGAACGCGCTGCTGAATACCCCGGCGCTGGCGTCTCGCCTTGCCAACAAAGGTCTGGTGGTAAGCGAAAATGGTTATCTGCGCTGGTATGTCGCTTCCATGGGCGTAGGCGCCGTTGTGGTGCTGGCGCTGCTGCTGGTGATGTAAGGTTAGTGAGCGGGATGCGGTTAGCCGCATCCCACCCGATAAGCTTGTGAAAAAACCTGAGGTTGAGCGCGTGCGGCAAAGGTTGCCGACGGCTCATGCAGGACTAGAAAAGGGACCGTAACCGCCATGTTATTACCTTGGCTAATTGTTATCCCGTTTGTCGGTGGCTTCCTCTGCTGGCTCGCCGAGCGCTTAGGCGCCAGGACGCCGCGCTGGATCGCCCTGATTACAATGGGCCTGACGCTGGCGCTTTCACTGCAGCTCTGGTTGCAGGGAGGCTATTCACTGACCCAGGCCGCCGGTCTTCCGCAGTGGCAGTCTGAGTTTTCCGTTCCCTGGATACCGCGCTTCGGCATTGCGTTCCACCTGGCGCTGGATGGTCTGTCGCTGCTGATGGTGGTGCTGACCGGCCTGCTGGGTCTGATGGCGGTGCTCTGCTCCTGGAATGAAATCGAAAAGTATCAGGGTTTCTTCCACCTCAACCTGATGTGGATCCTGGGCGGCGTAATCGGTGTGTTCCTCTCTATCGATATGTTCCTGTTCTTCTTCTTCTGGGAGATGATGCTGGTGCCGATGTATTTCCTCATCGCGCTCTGGGGACATAAGGCGTCCGACGGCAAAACCCGTATTACCGCCGCCACCAAGTTCTTTATCTATACCCAGGCGAGCGGCCTGGTGATGTTGATTGCGATTCTGGGCCTGGTGTTCGTGCATTACCGCGCGACCGGCGTCTGGACCTTCAACTATGAAACGCTGTTGCAGACCCCGATGTCGCACACCGTGGAATACCTGCTGATGCTCGGCTTCTTTATCGCCTTCGCGGTAAAAATGCCGGTGGTGCCGCTGCACGGCTGGCTGCCGGACGCGCACAGTCAGGCGCCGACCGCGGGTTCCGTCGATCTGGCCGGTATTCTGCTGAAAACCGCCGCCTACGGTCTGCTGCGCTTCAGCCTGCCGCTGTTCCCGAACGCGTCGGCGGAATTCGCGCCTGTCGCAATGTGGCTTGGCATTATCGGCATCTTCTACGGCGCCTGGATGGCCTTTTCGCAGACCGATATCAAGCGTCTTATCGCCTACACCTCCATCTCCCATATGGGCTTCGTGCTGATCGCCATCTATACCGGCAGCCAGCTGGCCTTCCAGGGCGCGGTGGTGCAGATGATCGCGCACGGCCTTTCCGCAGCGGCGCTGTTTATTCTTTGCGGCCAGCTTTATGAGCGTCTGCATACTCGTGATATGCGCGAGATGGGCGGCCTCTGGTCACGCATCAAGTGGATTCCCGGTCTGTCGCTGTTCTTCGCGGTGGCGAACCTGGGGATGCCGGGTACCGGCAACTTCGCTGGCGAATTTATGATCCTGACCGGCAGCTTCCAGGTCGTGCCGACCATTATCGTTATCGCCACGTTCGGTCTGGTGTTCGCCTCTGTTTACTCGCTGATCATGATGCAGCGCGCCTATTACGGTGCGCCGAAGTCGGAGACGCCGCTGCGCGGCATGTCCCCGCGTGAGTTCATTATGATTATGGTGCTGGTGGTTCTGCTGGTGCTGTTGGGGATCTACCCGCAGCCGATTCTGGACACCTCACACGCTGCAATGAGCAACATTCAGCAGTGGTATACCGCTTCAATTTCAACTACAAGGCCGTAATTCGCCATGACAATAACTCCTCAACAATTGATCGCGCTGCTGCCGCTGTTGATCGTCGGATTGACGGTGGTGGTTGTGATGCTGTCCATTGCGTGGCGACGCAACCATTTTGTCAATGCGACGCTGACCGTAATTGGCCTCAACCTCGCGCTGTTGTCACTCTGGTTTGTCGGCCAGGCAGGGCCGATGGACGTCACGCCGCTGCTGCGCGTCGACGGCTTTTCGATGTTCTATACCGGTCTGGTGATGCTGGCGAGCCTGGCGACCTGTACCTTCGCCTATCCCTGGCTGCAAGGCTTCAGCGATAACTGCGACGAGTTCTACCTGCTGGTGCTGATCGCCGCGCTGGGTGGCGTGGTGTTGGCGAGCGCCAATCACATGGCCTCGCTGTTTATCGGCGTAGAGCTGCTGTCGCTGCCGCTGTTCGGTCTGATTGGCTACGCCTTCCGTCAGAAGCGCTCGCTGGAAGCGGCGCTGAAGTACACCATCCTGTCGGCGGCCGCCTCGTCCTTCCTGCTGTTCGGCATCGCGCTGGTCTATGCCGATTCCGGCAGCCTGAGCTTTGTCGATCTGGGTAAAAGCCTGACCGACAGCATGCTGCATCAGCCGCTGCTGCTGGTAGGCCTGGGAATGATGATTATCGGTCTGGGCTTCAAGCTGTCGCTGGTGCCGTTCCACCTCTGGACGCCGGATGTCTATCAGGGCGCGCCTGCGCCGGTCTCCACCTTCCTGGCGACCGCCAGTAAAATTGCCATCTTCGGTGCGCTGATGCGTCTGTTTATGTACGCGCCAGCCACCGACAGCGAAGCGGTGCGCAACGTGCTGGCGATCATCGCCGTGGTCTCCATCCTGTTTGGTAACCTGCTGGCGATCAGCCAGAGCAACATCAAGCGTCTGCTGGGCTACTCCTCCATCTCCCACCTCGGGTATCTGATGGTGGCGCTGATTGCGGTGCAGTCGCATCAGATGTCGCTGGAAACCGCCGGCGTTTACCTGGCCGGTTACCTGTTCAGCAGCATCGGCGCGTTCGGCGTGGTCAGCCTGATGTCCAGCCCTTATCGCGGGCCGGACGCCGATTCGCTTTACTCCTACCGTGGTCTGTTCTGGCATCGTCCGGTGCTGTCGGGGGTCATGACGGTAATGATGCTGTCGCTGGCGGGTATCCCGATGACGTTGGGCTTTATCGGCAAGTTCTATGTGATCGCGCTGGGCGTCAACGCCTCGCTGTGGTGGCTGACCGGCGCGGTCGTCTTAGGCAGCGCCATTGGCCTTTACTACTACCTGCGCGTCACCGTCAGCCTCTACCTCAGCCCGCCGGAACTGCATACCCGCGATACGCCGGCTAACTGGGCGTTTACCGCAGGCGGCGTGGTGGTGCTGATCTCCGCTATTCTGGTACTGCTGCTGGGTGTTTATCCTCAGCCGCTGATCAGTCTGGTGCAGATGGCGCAGCCGCTGATGTAATCTGCGTTATGACGAAAAAGCCCTGTAGCGATACAGGGCTTTTTTTTGGCCATGGCCCGCGCTTTTCAGTCATATAACAGGGAAACGAGAGCGCCGCCGCTGTTTTTATGTCCGTTTGGGATGTTATAAAACGGATACGGACCGGAAAGCCGGGGAATGTTTGCAGGAGTGAAAAGAATGGAGTTAACCTGGTACGATCTGCACCACAGCGAATTAAACATTCAGCAGCTGTATGAGATTCTGGCGCTGCGCAACCGGGTCTTTATCGTCGAGCAGCAGTGTCCTTACGAAGATATCGACGGCGAAGATTTAGTGCGCGACAACCGCCATATCTTCGCCACCGGCGAAGGGCGGCTACTGGCCTGCGCGCGGCTGTTGACGCCGGTTGACGATCGCAGCCCGGTGACCATCGGCCGCGTGATCGTGACCAGCGAGGCGCGCGGCTTACAGCTGGGCTATCGCTTAATGGAGCAGGTGCTGCTCAGCTGCCAGCAGCACTGGCCCGGTCGCCAGCAGGCGCTTTCCGCGCAGGCGCATTTACAAGCTTTCTATATGCGTATGGGCTTTAAGTCGGTTGGCGATATCTACCTTGAGGATAATATTCCCCATATTGCCATGGTGAGCCAGGAGACTCAGGCGGGCGGAGCGTGACGCTCCGCTAGCGTTTTAACGGCTGAAATCAACAAACGCCTGTAACTGCTTGCTGAGGAAGGTGCGGGTGGCGTCATCCACCAGCACGCCGTCTTTTACCTTATCGGTCACCTGGCCGATCATCGCTTCCGGCTTGTTCATCACACGCGCATCAAAAAAGACCAGAATCTGTCGCAGATGATATTGGGCGCGCGCGCCGCCGATATTGCCCGGCGAGGCGCTCTGGATCAGCACCGGCTTAGCGGCGAAAGGATTGGGCGACACGCGCGACAGCCAGTCGAGCGCGTTTTTTAGCACGCCGGGCACCGAATAGTTATATTCCGGCGTGACGATAATCACGCCGTCAGATTTAGCGATCGCCCCGGCCATCTCCAGCACCGCCGCCGGAAAGCCTTCTTCCTGTAAATCAGCGTTATAGTGAGGAAATTCGCCCGGCGAACCTAAATGGCTGATGGTCACCCCTTCAGGCGCCAGCTCTGGCAGCGTATGCGCCACCGCCGCGTTAAAAGAGCCTTTGCGCAGGCTGCCGACCAGCGTGACGAACTGTTTTTTCTCACTCATCTTTTCCCCACCTTTTTCCATCATGAATAGTGACCTTTCAGTATAAGAGCCATCGCGCCAACGCGCGGCTCTCCGGCGCGAGAAATAAAAACGGCGAGGTTTCCCTCGCCGCTCAGGTTAACTGACCGTCATCTGGCGGTCGTCAACGTACTTGCGCTGGTCCGGCGGCGGCGGGAAGTATTGATAAAGCCAGGTTTCGCTCAGCGTCGCCTCTTTGGTGCGCAGGAACAGACGCATATCCACCGGATCGACGGCGTCGCTGGTGGGGTACCAGTCAAACAGAATGCGATAGCCGTTCAGCGGCTCGACGTAGAGAATCTCTACCTGTTTGATGGTGCCCGCAGAGACGGTAATCACCGGCTCGATGCCCTTCGGCGCGGCGTTTTTCAGATCGCCCCCTACGAAATCGACGGCGAAGCGGCGGCACCAGACATCCGGGAAATGCTCGCCGGGCGCCCAGCCCTCCGGGAAGCCGCCGATACCGGAACGGGTGGCTTCCACGCGTGCCAGCTCGCTTTGCACCGGCGGCAGGCCGCTCCAGTAGAGCTTGTACTGGAAAGCGAGTTCGCTGCCCGCCTTAACCGGTTCGGCTGGCTGCCAGAAGCAAACGACGTTATCCAGCGTTTCGCCGGTAGTCGGGATCTCCATCAAATTGATCGCGCCTTTGCCCCATTTGCCAACCGGCTCTACCCACAGGCTGGGACGCTTGTCATACCAGCCGATCACATCCTGATAATCTTCAAAATCGTGATTCAACTGCAGCAGGCCGAAACCGCGCGGGTTCTCATCCTCATAGGCGTTGAACTGCAGCTTGCGCGGGTTGTTCAGCGGACGGGCGATCCACTCGCCCTTGCCGGACCACATCGCCAGGCGATCGGAGTCGTGGATCTGCGGATGATAGGTATTACACATACGGCGTTCGCTGTTGCCGCAGCTGAACATGCTGGTCATCGGCGCAATGCCGAGCTGACGAATATCGTTGCGCGCGTACAGGTGATTTTCCACCTCCATCACTACCCGTTTCGGCTCGCAGTGGATCACGAATTTATAGGCGCCGGTCAGGCTGGCGCCGTCGAGCAGGGCGTAAACGGTAAAGGTGGTATCCTCCGCTTTCGGCGTTTCAAACCAGAACGCCACGAAGTCGGGGAATTCCTCCTGACCGTTGCTGAAGGTGTTTACCGCCACGCCGCGCGCCGACAGGCCGTACTGATACGTATCGTCCACGGCGCGGAAATAGCTGGCGCCGAGAAACGAGACGATATCGCGGCGCGCCAGCTCCGGCTTTTTAAACGCGCGGAAACCGGCGAAGCCGAGATCGGTTTTGCCTTCCAGCTGTTTGGTATCAATAGCGGTGTTTTGATAGTTGAACAGCTCCGGGCGGAAGTGAATTTCACGCGCTTCGCGGCTGTCGGTATCGACCGAAAACATGCGAATACGGCGTTTAAAGCCCATGCCGACGTGAAAAAACTGAACGTCCAGCTGACGGTTGTCGATGCCGTTCCACAGCGAGTGGTTGGCGTCATACTGAATTGCGTTATAAGCCTGCGGCGTCATGGTCGCCAGCGTTTCTGGCAACGGGCCGGGCGCGCCGCCCCAGGGCTTTTTTGCCATATTGGCGGCTTTCTTCTTCAGCACCTCAAAGTCGAAGCGCGTCGCGGTGCCGTCTGCAATGCCATCTTCCGCCCAGGCGGACTGCGCGAACAGCGTAGATAAGCCGGACATCCCGCTGACGGCGGCAAATGCCATAGACGTTTTCATAAACATTCTTCGATTCATGCCAGAAACGATTTCCTTGTGCTGAACGAGTGTGTAGAGGTCGTGCTTTTGCACCCATTTTCCCCGGCGGGACCCGGGCTACAGTCAGCTACGACAGACGGGAGCGGTAAAAATTCAGTACGCAGGAAATTTATCAGATTATTCAGATAAACCAACGGATTTCGGCCGTTCGTTATCAGTGAATTCCTGGAAGGATGAACAGGCAGCGCTGAAAAAAGTGTCTATAGTTATTGAACATGCATGTGTTTTACACGGAGGAAGAAAATGGCTGTATCAACTGACTCACAAGAAAACCGCGATCCGCTATTAACGGACGACGCTCAGGCAACGCGTGAGCCGCATGAAACGCGCCTGGATGATGACTTAACCCTGCTCACCGAAACGCTGGAAGAGGTGCTGAAATCTTCCGGCGATCCAACCGATCAGAAATATATTGAACTGAAGGCGAAGGCGGAGCAGGCGCTGCATGATGTGAAAGCTCGCGTTAGCGCAGCGTCAGATTCTTACTACTATCGTGCGAAAAAAGCGGCCTACCGCGCCGACGACTACGTGCACGAAAAACCGTGGCAGGGCATCGGCATCGGCGCAGCCGCCGGTCTGGTTTTCGGCCTGCTGCTGGCGCGCCGCTAAACTTTCCCCGTCTTACCAGCCCCTGGCCGCAAGGAGAGGGGCTGGTCTGTTTTTACCGTTGCAACCCCCTTTGCTTTCCTGATTCACGCTCACGCTACGCTGGATAAACCGCCAGGGCAAACCGCGGTCGAACTGTCCTGCGTCAACATTCTGCGCTGGTGACGCTTTTACACTATCTACCTCTTTTTGCTTAAGGAGGTTTTGTGTATTCGCTTCCTGCCGCCTGTGCCGCATTGCTCACTCAGCTGACGCAGATCGATAGCGTCGAAGCGGGCTGTCGCTCGCTTACCGTTCCCCTTGACGCGGCTGGCGACTCACTCGCCTGGCTCAGCGCTCAGCCGCACCGGCCCCAGCTCTGGTGGCAGCACCGTTCCGGCCAGGAGCAGGTGGCGCTCTGCGGCGCCATTCGCCGTTATCAGACGCTATATCAGGCGGAACAGGCATGTCGTCATCTGCCGGTTAACTGGCGCATCTGGGGCGGCAACCGTTTTGAGGCGGCCAACAGCTTCTTCTTTCTGCCGCGCCTGATGTGGCGACGCGATCGCCGCGGCGATCGGCTGACCCTGTTTCTCCACAGCGACAGCTGCCTGCGCGACGATGCGCGCGCCGCCGCGCGCTTTCTGCAACAGCTGCTGCCGTCACGGCCCTTGCCGCCGCTGACGGGAACGCTGCGGGAACGGCAGTGCCAGCCGGAGCAGGCCGAGTGGCGTCGGCGGGTCGAAACCGCGCTGGCGACCATCGACGCTGGCGTGCTGGAAAAAGTGGTGCTGGCGCGCACCGCCAATCTCGTCTGGGACCGTCCGCTGCCGCCTGAGGCGCTGCTGGCGGCCAGCCGCCGCGCCAATCCGCACTGCTATCAAATCATGCTGCGTCTCGAAGATGAGAGCGCGCTGGTCTGCGCCAGCCCGGAACGACTCTGGCTGCGTCAGCAGAACGAACTACTGACAGAGGCGCTGGCGGGCACGGTCGCATGCGACAGCCAGCCGGAAGTGGCCCAACGGCAGGGGCAATGGCTGCTGCGCGACGGGAAAAATCGCCGCGAAAACGGGCTGGTGATGGAGGATATCTGCCAGCGGCTGCACGGCATGGTCAGCGGGCTGGAGGTGATGCCGGTGGAGCTGGTGCGCCTGCGCAACGTTCAGCACCTGCGGCGGCGCATTCATGGCGAGCTGCGCAGCCGCAGCGATGCGCTCTGTCTGCAACGGCTACAGCCGACGGCGGCGGTGGCGGGCCTGCCGCGCACTGCCGCCCGCGCCTTTTTACAGCGGCACGAAGGGCTGGATCGCGACTGGTACGCCGGGTCATTGGGCTTTATTTCACGACAGAAAAGCGAATTCTGCGTCACGCTGCGCTGCGCGTTGATGCTGGGCGAGCGGGTGCGGCTGTATGGCGGCGCTGGCATCGTCGCCGGTTCCGATCCGCTGCTGGAGTGGCAGGAAACGGAGAACAAAATCGCCGCGCTGGCGGCGCTGCTGCCCGGCGAATAGCGCGGGCGCGGCTTATCGTTATCTACCGTCAAGGTTTTCGGGAGGAAGCATGTCCGTCATTAGCTTTAACCGCCGCTGGGCGCAGGTCATCATCGCGACGTTGGCGCGCCATCAGGTGCGCCATATCTGCATCGCGCCCGGCTCGCGCTCCGCGCCGCTGACGCTGGCGGCGGCAAACGAACCTGCGCTGGCCTGCCACACGCATTTTGACGAGCGGGGACTGGGTTTTTTCGCCCTTGGCATGGCGAAAGGGCTTAACGCGCCGGTGGCGCTGATCGTCACTTCCGGCACCGCCGTCGCCAATCTGCTGCCTGCGGTGATAGAGGCGCGGCTGACCGGCGAACGGCTGATTGTCCTGAGCGCCGACCGGCCGCCGGAGCTGATTGGCTGCGGCGCAAACCAGGCGATCGCCCAGCCCGGCATCTTTTCGCACTTCGCCCGCCGCTGCGATCTGCCGCGCCCGATGCCGGATATCAGCGCCCGCTGGCTGGCGGCGACGCTGGACGAGGCGATTGCCGCCACCCGCGCCGGCGCATTGCATGTTAACTGTCCCTTCGCCGAACCGCTCTATGGCCCGGAGGACGACGCCTGGCGTGACTGGCTGTCGCCGCTGGCGGAGTGGCCGCAGCAGGAGACGCCCTGGGTTAGCCACAGCGTCGGCGACGGGCAGGCGCCGCAGCCGGACTGGCTGCGCTGGCGCGAAAAGCGCGGCGTGGTCATCGCAGGAAGAATAAAAGCGGAAGAGGGCGCCGCGCTGGCAAACTGGGCGGAAAGGCTCGGCTGGCCACTGCTGGCGGATATTCAGTCGCAAACCGGTCAGCCGCTGCCCTGCGCCGATCTGTGGCTCAACAGCCCGCGCGCGCAGCGACTGCTAGCGCAGGCGGAGCTGGTGGTGCAGTTTGGCGGCAACCTCGTCAGCAAACGGCTGTTGCAGTGGCAACAGCAGGCGCGCCCGCAGCAGTGGTGGCTGATCGACCCGCTGCCGGGACGACGCGATCCCGCCAGCCAGCCAGGGCGGCGTATCGTCAGCGAAATCGATGTCTGGCTACAGGCGCATCCGGCGCGCGACGCCGCCTGCTGGGCGCCGGAGCTGAGCGCGCTGGCGGCCGCGATGCAGCAGCAGGTCGGCGCGCTGCTGGCGGAGGAAGATGAGGCGCTGATGGCGCACCGGCTGGCCGAACTGCTGCCGCCGCAGGGACAGCTGTGTCTCGGCAACAGTCTGCTGGTGCGGCTGGCGGATGCGCTGGCGCAGCTGCCGGCGGGCTATCCGGTCTGTACCAATCGCGGCGCCAGCGGCATCGACGGCCTGATCGCCACCTTCGCTGGCCTGCAACGCGCCGCGCCGCGCCCCACGCTGGCGCTGCTGGGCGATATCTCCACCCTTTACGATCTCAACAGCCTGGCGCTGCTGCGCCAGGTTGATATCCCGCTGGTGCTGGTCGTGGTTAACAACGACGGCGGACGCATCTTTTCCCTGCTGCCGACGCCGCCCGACCGACGGGAAGCCTTTTTCACGCTGCCGCAGGGCGTCAGCTTCGCGCCGGCGGCGCAGATGTTCGGCCTTGATTACCGGCGCGTTGAAAAATGGGAAACCCTGCATGAAGCCGTCCACCGCGGCTTTACGCGCCGGGGCGCGACGCTGGCGGAGTTCTGCGTGCCGCCGGATCGCGGCGCGGAGGCGTTCGCCCGTCTGGTGGCGTTGGGGGGGCAGCAATGATCCTTCATGCCCGCTGGCAGGGCCACCGCCGCAGCTGCAAGCCGACGCTGGTCTGGCTGCACGGTTTTCTCGGTTCAGCCGATGACTGGCTGTCGGTGCAACAGGCCTTCCCTGACTGGCCGATGCTGAGCATCGATCTGCCCGGCCACGGCGGATCGCGCAGCCAGCGCGTCAGCGGCTTCGATGCGCTATGCGAACAGCTGAGCGCTACGTTGCGCCATCACCAGATCCGTAAATACTGGCTGATCGGCTATTCAATGGGCGGCCGTGTGGCGATGTATTACGCCTGTCGGGCGGCGCTGCCGGGTCTGTGCGGGCTGGTGGTGGAGGCGGGACATCCAGGCCTGAGCGACGAACGCGAGCGTCAGGCGCGCCTGGCACATGAACGACGCTGGATCGCCCGCTTCCGCGATGTACCCCTTACCACCACGCTGGAGGCCTGGTATCGCCAGCCGCTGTTCGCCGAACTGTGCGCGCGTCAGCGCAGCGAGCTGGTGGCGCAGCGCGGGGCGGGGCATGGACCGTCGCTGGCGGCGATGCTGCACGCCACGGCGCTCAGCCGCCAGCCCAATCTGCTGCCAGAGCTGCGCGAACTAAAGGTTCCTTTCAGCTATCTCTGCGGCGAGTGGGACAGCAAGTTTTTACAGCTGGCGCAGCAGGCGCGATTGCCGCTGCATACCATCGCCGCCGCCGGGCATAACGCCCATCGCGCCAGCCCCGTCGACTTTAGCCTTTGTCTGGCGCAGCTGCTGCGTCAGCCTGTCTGATCTTATGGAGAATGCAATGCTTAACTCAGATGACCCACAGCTCGCGGCGCCCGTTGAATGGCATGACTGCAGCGGCGACTTTGTTGATATCTGCTATCACAAATCGCCGGACGGCATCGCTAAAATCACCATTAACCGTCCGCAGGTGCGCAATGCGTTCAGGCCGCTGACCGTGCAGGAGATGATGCTGGCGTTACAGGATGCGCGTTACGACGAGGGCATTGGCGTCATTATCCTCACCGGCGCAGGCGATTTGGCCTTCTGCTCCGGGGGCGATCAGAAGGTGCGCGGCGACTACGGCGGCTATCGGGATGAGAGCGGCGTCCATCATCTGAACGTGCTCGATTTTCAGCGGCAAATCCGCAGCTGCCCTAAGCCGGTCGTGGCGATGGTGGCGGGCTACGCGGTCGGCGGCGGCCATGTGCTGCATATGCTGTGCGATTTAACCATTGCGGCGGATAACGCGTGCTTTGGTCAGACCGGGCCGAAAGTCGGCTCTTTCGACGGCGGCTGGGGAGCTTCCTATATGGCGCGCATCGTCGGACAGAAAAAAGCGCGCGAAATCTGGTTCCTGTGCCGCATGTATGACGCGCAGCAGGCGCTGGAGATGGGTCTGGTCAACACCGTGGTGCCGCTGACGCAGCTGGAGCAGGAGACGGTGCGCTGGTGCCGCGAAATGCTGCGAAACAGTCCGATGGCGCTGCGCTGCCTGAAGGCGGCGCTCAACGCCGACTGTGACGGCCAGGCGGGACTCCAGGAGCTGGCCGGTAACGCCACCATGCTCTTTTATATGACCGAAGAGGGCCAGGAGGGGCGTAACGCCTTCAACCAGAAGCGCCAGCCCGATTTCAGCCAGTTCCGGCGCAACCCCTGATGCGCCAGGCGAAACTGTGGCGCTACGCCATTCCGATGGAGAGCGGCGTGCTGCTGCGCGACCGTCGCCTGACGCAGCGGGAAGGGCTGCTGTTGCTGTTGCAGGAAAACAGGCGCCAGGGATGGGGCGAAATCGCGCCGCTGCCGGGCTTCAGCAGCGAGACGCTGGCGCAGGCGCAGCAGGCATGCCTTGCATGGATCGCCGACTGGCTGACCGGCCGGTCCCCCGCAGAAAGCGCGCTGCCGTCGGCGGCGTTCGGCATCTCATGCGCCTGCGCCGAACTTGATGGCGTGCTGCCGAACGCGGCCAGCTGGCAGAGTGCGCCGCTGTGCTACGGCGACCCGGATGCGCTGCTGTTGCAGTTACAGGCGCAGGCTACGCCCTGCGCCAAAATGAAAGTGGGACTGTATGAAGCGGCGCGCGACGGCATGCAGGTCAGCCTGTTGCTGGACGCGCTGCCTCAGCTGCGGCTGCGGCTGGACGCCAACCGCAGCTGGACGCCGGAAAAAGCGCGACAGTTTGTCCGCTGGCTGACGCCGCAGCAGCGCATGCGCATCGCTTTCATTGAGGAGCCGTGCCGCACGCCGGAAGAGAGCCTGCGTTTCGCCGCCGACTGCGACCTCCGCATCGCCTGGGATGAAACGCTGCGCGAGCCGGGCTTCACGCTGCGGACACAGCCGGGCGTGGCGGCGGTAGTGATTAAGCCGACGCTGACCGGTTCCATCGCTCGCGTTCGCCAACTCATTGCTGACGCCCGGCAGTTGGGCCTGGAGGCGGTGGTCAGTTCCGCGCTGGAGTCGAGCTTGGGTTTAACGCAGCTGGCGCGGCTGGCCTGCTGGTTGACGCCGCAGTCGACGCCGGGGCTGGACACGCTGTCGCTGATGCGTCAGCAGCTGGTGCGGCGCTGGCCGGGCTGCGATCGCCCGTTACAGGAGCAGGCGCAGTGGACGCAGATTTACTGAACGGCGATTTTCCCTGGCGCCGCTGGGCGACTGTCACGCCTGACGCCATTGCGCTGCGCGCCGAAGGGGAGCGGATCGGCTGGCGCGCGTTGACGCAGCGGCTGGATGGGTTGAGCGCAGGCTTTCAGCAGCAGGGCGTACGCGCGGGTTCGCGCGTCGCGCTGCGCGGCAAAAACAGCCTGGCGTTGTTGCTCGCCTGCCTGGCGCTGCTGCAAACGGGCGCGCAGCTGCTGCCTCTCAATCCACAGCTGCCCTCCGCAACGCTTAATCCGCTACTGACGGCGTTAACGCCGGATTTTATGCTGAACCTAGCGGAGCCGCTCGTCAGTGGTCCGCCAGCGCTGACGCTGCGCACAGCGGCGCAGCCGCCGCAGCTTGTCTGGCAGCCCGACGCTATCGCTACCCTGACGCTGACCTCCGGCTCCGGCGGCCTGCCGAAGGCGGCGGCGCACAGCTTGCGCGCGCAGATCGCCAGCGCGGCGGGCGTTAATCAGCTGATGAATTTCAATGCGCAGGAGTGTTGGCTGCTGTCGCTGCCGCTCTGTCACGTTTCCGGCCAGGGGATCGTCTGGCGCTGGCTGCTGGCAGGCGGCTGCATGACGATCCCGACGGCTGGCGCGCCGCTGGCGCAGGCGCTGGAAGGATGCAGCTTCGCCTCGCTGGTGCCAACGCAGCTGTGGCGTCTGTTGCAGCAGGCGCGGCGCCCGGCAGGGCTGAAAGCGGTGCTGCTCGGCGGCGCCGCGATCCCGGCGGAACTGGTGGCGCGCGCCGAGGCGGTGGGCATCCGTTGCTGGTGCGGCTACGGCATGACGGAGAGCGCGGCGACGGTGTGCGCCAAACGCGCCGATGGGCGTCCGGGCGTTGGATTACCGCTGGCCGGACGCGAAGTGCGTATCGTCGGCGAAGAGATCCAGCTCCGTGGCGCGACCTTAGCTCAGGGCTACTGGCGGGATGGCCGGCTCTGGCCGCTGACCGATGCGCAGGGCTGGTTTCATACCCGCGATCGCGGCCGCTGGCAGGATGGCGAGCTGCAGGTGTTGGGGCGGCTGGACAACATTTTCTTTAGCGGCGGCGAGGCGGTGCAGCCGGAAGCGATTGAAAATCTGTTGCAGCGGCACCCGGATGTCAATCAGGCGTTTATTATTCCGCAGCGGGATGAAGAGTGGGGGGCCAGGCCGGTCGCGCTGCTGATATTGGCGGCGGGCTGTCAACCGGAAAGCGTGGCGGAATGGGCGCAGCCGCAGCTGGCGAATTTTCAGCGTCCAGAGCGCTGGCTGCGGCTGCCGGAGGATATAGGCGACGGCGGCATTAAGCTCTCGCGTCAGCGGCTGGCGCAATGGCTACAGGCGCAGCCGCGCTGACATCGGCGCAGAGATAAAAAAGCCCGGCCGGGGCCGGGCTTTTACCGCTGTCAGGCTACTTAGCGATAAACGCAGCGACAGAAAAAGCAGACCGCGCGATATGGCCGATGTTAGCCTTTCAGCGCTCGCAATGCCGCTTCCACGCCTGCGCCGTAGGCTGGGTCAACCTGGAGGAACAGCGCCAGCTGACGCTGCTGGATAAACTCCGGCACCTGCGCCAGCTCGCCGGCGATGCGGGCGAACATGCGCTGATGTTCCTCTTCGCTCAGCAGATTAAACAGCGCGCGCGGCTGACTGAAGTAGTCATCATCTTCACGATGGTTCCAGTGATCGGCCGCGCCTTCCAGCGACAGCGGCGGCTCGCTGAAGTCCGGCTGCTCCTGGAACACGCCGAAGCTGTTCGGCTCGTAGGTCGCGCCGTTGCCGCTGTTGCCGTCAACGCGCATCGCGCCGTCGCGATGGTAGCTGTGGAACGGGCATTTCGGCGCATTAACCGGGATCTGATGGTGGTTCACGCCCAGACGATAGCGGTGCGCGTCGCCGTAGGAGAAAAGACGGCCCTGCAACATCCGATCCGGCGAGAAACCGATGCCGGGCACCACGTTCGCCGGGCTCATTGCTACCTGCTCAACTTCAGCGAAGTAGTTGTCCGGGTTACGGTTCAGCTCAAACTCGCCCACCTCGATCAGCGGATAATCAGCGTGCGGCCATACTTTGGTCAGGTCGAATGGGTTGTACGGCGTTTGCGACGCCTCTTTCTCTGGCATCACCTGCACGTAGAATTTCCAGCGCGGGAAATCGCCGCGTTCAATCGATTCGAACAGATCGCGCTGCGAACTTTCACGATCGCGGCCAATCAGCAGCGCCGCCTCGTCGTCCATCATGTTTTCGATGCCCTGCTGGCAGCGCATATGGAATTTCACCCAGAAGCGTTCCTGCCGCTCGTTGATAAAGCTGTAGGTGTGGCTGCCGAAACCGTGAATATGACGGTAGGAGCGCGGCAGACCGCGGTCGCTGAAATCGATGGTCAGCTGATGCAGCGACTCCGGCAGATGGGAGAAAAAGTCCCATTTGTAAGTTGGGTTGCGCAGGTTAGTACGCGGATCGCGCTTCACCACATGGTTCAGATCGGGGAATTTCAGCGGGTCGCGCAGATAGAAGACCGGCGTATTGTTGCCCACCAGATCCCAGTTGCCTTCTTCCGTGTAAAACTTCAGAGAAAAGCCGCGAATATCGCGCTCGGCGTCGGCGCCGCCGCGCTCGCCAGCGACGGTGGAGAAACGAATAAAGAGATCGGTTTTCTTGCCCACTTCAGAGAACAGCTTAGCGCGGGTAAAGCGGGTGATATCCTGCGTGACGGTAAAGGTGCCGTAAGCGCCCGAACCTTTGGCATGCATACGGCGCTCCGGAATCACTTCACGATCAAAGTGCGCCAGTTTCTCCAGCAGCCAGACATCCTGTAGCAGCAGCGGTCCGCGGCGACCGGCAGACATGGAATTATTGTTATGGGCAACCGGCGCGCCTGAAGCGGTAGTAAGACCTTTTTTACTCATGTGGCTGTTCTCTATCGGTGTGATTGTTAAAGGTTAAAACTAATTAAATTTAAAATTCAATTGGAGGAACCTATTGTTTAAGCCATTCTGCCGTTAAAGCCGCTGCGCTGACAATCTGGCAAAAGCTATCGCTGCCATCTCTGAAAACGCTTCTCGCCGGGAGATTTACGTTGTATTCGTCACCGCGCCTTTCTACAGTGAAAGCATTAACCACAGGAGGACGTGACGTGATTAGAGTGGAAATGCTCTCAACGGGCGATGAGGTGCTGCACGGCCAGATAATCGATACCAATGCCGCGTGGCTGGCGGATGTGCTGTTTCAGCAGGGGCTGCCGATGAGCAGCCGTTCCACCGTCGGCGACAGCCTGCCTGCGCTGGTGGAGGCGTTAACGGAGCGCAGTCGTATCGCCGACGTGCTGATTGTTAACGGCGGCCTCGGCCCGACCAGCGATGACCTGAGCGCGCTGGCCGCCGCCACCGCCTGCGGCGTTGAGCTGGAGCTGCAACCGGCGTGGCTGGAGAAAATCGAAGCCTTCTTCGCCAGCCGTGGACGACCCATGGCGCCCAGCAACCGCAAACAGGCGGAAATTCCTGCGGGAAGCGAGATGATCGATAACCCGGTCGGCACTGCTTGCGGTTTCGCCGTCACGCTCAATGATTGCTGGATTTTCTTTACGCCCGGCGTGCCGTCGGAATTTAAAGTGATGGTCGAGCAGCAGATCCTGCCGCGTCTGAAGGCGCGTTTCGATCTGCCGGAACCACCGCTCTGCCTGCGGCTGACCACCTTCGGACGCGGCGAGAGCGATCTGGCCGCGGAGCTGGAGCCGTTGGCGCTGCCGGACGGGGTGGTGATGGGCTACCGCTCCTCGATGCCGATTATCGAAATCAAGCTGACCGGCCCGGCCGCGCAGCGGGTGGCGATGGAGCAGGTGTGGCAGCAGGTACGGCTACAGCTGGCGGAATGCACGCTGTTTGAGGGCACGGAAGGGCTGCCTGCGCTGCTGGCGCGTCAGCTTAAGGAACGCGGCCAGACGCTGACCATTAGCGAGCGCTTTACCGCCGGTCTTTTGCAGTGGCAGTTGGCTTCAGGCGAGGCGCCCAGCGTGGCGGGCGAAGTGCTGCCCGCTGGCGAAGAGAGCCTGGCGCAGCTGGCGCACCGGGCGCGCCAGCGGGCGCAAACGCAGCAGGCCGCCGTCGCGCTCTGCGTCGGTTCGCTGCAAAACGAGCAGCTCGGCTTTGCGCTTGTAACGCCGGATGGGCTTTTTGCTCAGCAGGTAAGATTCAACAACCAGCGCCATACGCTGAAAACGCGACAGGAGCTGGTGGCGATGATGGCGATGAATATGCTGCGCCGTTGGCTGCACGGTATGGAAGTGACCACCGGCCACGGCTGGGTCGATATTGTCGAAACGCTGAAGGAATAAGCGGAAAGGCATAAAAAGCGGGCCGCGGCCCGCTTCAGAGTTCGATTTCGATATCGCCGTTGGCTTTACAGCAGCAGGGCAAAGGCGGTTGACCAAAGGTCGACAATAAAGAACGCTGTGGGGAGCTTTTTTAAATGTTTTGAAACGCTCGTACAAGAGCCGCTTGTTGAAGTTTTCGGCGTAATAGCGTTGCAGAAGAGTGCTTTTTATCGCCCTCAATACTGGCTTTCAGATTTTGCAGAGCGGCGTCTGAATCTATTTGCATCTCAGTGGCCAGCAGTTCCAGCATGGCTTTTTTCTCGTGATGAGCAGTGCCGAAGCGTTCAGGCTGCGCGTGCTTATTGTAAGACGACATAACAGGCTTTCCCCTCAGACAGTAATTTCCAGGCGTGCAGCTCTTTTGGCAATAGCGGACGAGGTGTTTTTTTGGGCAGCCCGGTAAGCGGATTATAACGTGGTTCGTTTTTTAACCCAAGCATGTAGTCATAGATCTCTTCCAGCGAAATTTTTCTGTTCAAATCGATCATTCCGCCGGAAGCGGCCTGAAATACAAAGCCGCCAATATTAAACGCTTCAAAGTGAGCAATTAATGCCAGTGAAACCGATTGCAGCACAACGGCACTACCAAGCCCTGCAAAATGAACGTGGCGGAAATCGCCGAGTGAATCCATGCCGTCGAAAGTATCGAAATAAACCTCCGCCATACCGTTGGCAGGAAAAGAAACGCCTTCCGGCATAGCGTAACCCGCTCTGATAAATATGTTCTTATCTGTCAGGCTGCCAATAATAACCGTATATATTTCATTGCCGACAATAAAGATATAGCTGTGATGAATACGGCGATCGTAGACGAATTTTTTCCGTCTCATGGCATAATCTTCAAGATATTCTTCTTTTATAATATGCATCTTTCTGTTTCCATACAGAAAATCAGCTCCCTTCGCCAGCCATTCTTTTTGAGATGGCCATTGCCGTCAAATGAGATGTTCCGATCCTGCGGCATAAGACGGAATTTTTTGTTTTCAAAGCAACGGATAAAAGTAAAAGAACAGGAGAGAAAGGGAAGAGAAGAGCGATGCCGCTTATAGAGGCGCATAGGCCTATAAAGAAAAAGCGGGCCGCGGCCCGCTTCAGAGTTCGATTTCGATATCGCCGTTGGCTTT
>OKNF01000117.1_pt1 | contig 21477 bp, 19 predicted proteins | sample 1613121 | NCBI WGS metagenome assembly OKNF01 (sample SAMN04436838, study PRJEB24849) | human gut metagenome | biome: human gut; feature: NICU; material: stool | host: Homo sapiens | place: USA: Saint Louis, MO | collected 2011-09-08
CGGCGGCATCACCGTTTCTCCAGACGCCCCATGTGTAGCTTGTTACATCGATCCATCCTGGATGCGCACTATCTTTTGATTCTCCGCTTACGCTATCTATTTTCAGAAATATGCTTTCCATACAGTTCCTTTGCTGTTACGCCCCGTTAATGGCTACAGAGCCTCCATGTGATATATCTTTTTATTTAAGTCAGCTACAGGGTTAGCTTTATTGGAAAATACGTAATTTTCTAATTATTATCTACTTCTACTGTCTCAGATGCCGCTTATGCCCGTTATGTAAAACGGCTTTTTACATATAGTGAAGTTATTTTTCTGAGAAAAGTTTTTTTACCCATTTACCGTTATTATCTGTTTTGTATATACCATCGTAAACCATGAGTTGCATGCCGCCATTACGACCTTTACTTACAGAAAAAACTTTGTTTTTCTCGATGCAATTCTTATCAGTCTTCATATGGTTAAAACATAGCCTGTCATATTTTTCTCGCTTCATATAACCCTCGCCAAACAACCAGAAGGTAATGGTAAAATTCCCATCCGACGAAGGCCTGGGGATACCGTAGCGGTTTTTGAGCATATCTCTGTTATCATGCCACCAGTCGATTTTCCCTGTGTCAGTATAAGGAAAGTGCGTTACCAAAACAGCGCTATAGTTTCCATCGTTATGAACGGCAAGGATTTTCACTGGTTTTAAATAGAGCCGGGATAAATAAATCAACAATATGGCAGAAATGATGAATGTCGCCAGGAGAATTTTTTTTCTCTTGCTCACGATTTTCTGTCTCCGTAAATTTCTATTATGGCTTCCATATTGGTAATGAAAGGTTTAAAACCAAATCGGTAGTATCGCTGCAACACAAACCAGATACGAAAAAATCGAAACAGATGGAATTTTCCTTTCAAAATATCATAAGCGTCAAGACCAAAATGATCCTGTATTCTGTATTTCACCCGCGCATGATAACGGCTGTTTTCAATATGCAATGATTCAATGATGATATGTGTTGCCCAGGTATCATGAACCGTAATGCCCATGCCATTGATATTGTCCTGAAACCTGTCAAATTTAGGCAATTTTCCATCAAGAATTGCTGTTCTTAGCTCTGCATTCTTTTGAACTGGATAAAGTTTATGTTCCCAGTCTATATTGTCTTTAATTGTTTTTTGCAATAGCAGGAGTGTGCTGTTAGCGGTCTTATCATTCATTATTTGCATTCTGAGCGCACTATCCAGCGATAAACGCCTGAACGGCTCGCCTTCGCCGCGCTGCATATGGGTAATCATCTCTTCGATAAGATGCCTGTAGGGACCCCAGATGGCGAAGCTTTGCGACAGGTGACGCATCTCGTCAAACAGGATGCTGGCGCACTCCTGCTGCGTGATTTTCCGGCCTTCGCCGCGCATGCCGTAAAACATCGAGTGCGGCTGTCTGAAAGGAGTGATTTCCGTCAGCGTGTAAGGGTCAACGCGGGTAGAAACATCGATCAGGTGGTAATCGTTTTTCAGCTGCGGCTCGGTCAGATCGCCGTAACGCATATCCTCCGCGCTGTAATCATCCATTCTGTTTTGTGTTTTAAATATTGTGCAGGGAAAGCGTAAAGCGGTCATTGGGCACTCCTTGTGCTGCTTCTTCCATATTCACTCCGGCGATAATAGGTTGCTGTGAAAATTGTGTAAATATCGAACGCCGTTACGCGATAAGGTAAAGTCGGGCTTGGCAGGCGCATAAGCGCCGAATAAAAAAGCCATAGAGGGGGCAGGTTGCTGACAAGAAGACAAGATGACGCCGAAAAAATTAAGCGGGGAAACAGCTACCTGACTGCGCCCCGTCAGCGGGGCGCATGGATTGACACCGATTAACTCAGAGATAAACGCGCAGATACTCCGTCAGGCAGAGCAGCGCCATCGCCTGACCGTAAGGCATGGAGGTCAGCGGAATCTGGCGATAGTAATCCAGAGCGCTGCCCATTGCGGTGCCGAATGACACCTGCGTCAGTTCTCCATCCTCATTGATATGATTCACTACGCCTTTCACCGCCAGCTCCGCCATCGGCAGGTAGTCGCGCGACAGGTAGCGCTTGCGCACCGCTTTTAAAATACCGTAGGCGAAGCCCGCGGTGGCGGATGCTTCCAGGTAGCTGTCGCGATCGTCAAGCAGGGTATGCCACAGTCCGCTCTCATGCTGCCACTGACGCAGCGCGGCGACCTGGCTCTCCAGCACCTGTTGCAGGAAACGGCGCGTGGCGTGCTGCTCCGGCCAGTCCATCAGCTCGATAAACTCAGGGATGACGATGGTCAGCCAGCTATTGCCGCGCGCCCAGCGCGCCCTGGCAAAATTGTGGCGGCCGTCGAAGTTCCAGCCGTGAAACCACAGACCGGTCTCCCGATCCATCAGGTACTGTACGTGCAGCAGGAACTGATAGCTTGCTTCCTCGACATACTCCGGACGATTAAGCAGCTTGCCGATTTTCGCCAGCGGCAGCACGCTCATCATCAGCGTGTCGTCCCACAGCTGCTGGTGGTTCTCATTGTTGTAGACGATATGCTGCAGGCCGCCCTGTTCGGTACGCGGCATTTCATACATGACCCATTCCGCCCAACGCTCCAGCACCGGCAGCAGCGCCGGATTGCGCGTCTCTTCGTAGCGATAAGCCAGCGTCAGCAGCGGGCAAACGGTATTGACGTTTTTGGTCGGCGTGCCTTCCGCCAGGCGCTGACGGAACCAGTCGTCGATAATCGCCAGCGTTTTTTCATCGCCGGTCTGCTGGTAGTAGTGATACATGCCGTACAGACCGATGCCGTGCGTCCATTCCCAGCCGGCCCAGCCTTTGGTATCGATGACGCGCCCGTCATCCAGCCGCAGTAAGAATTCGCCGCTTTCATCGGTAATAGCGACCAGGTTATCGGTCAGCTTCTCAATCAGCTGCACCAGCTGAGGACGCGGCAGAAGGAATTCAGGCTGGCGCAGCAGGGCGCTATGTTTTACAGGAAATACAGTCATCGTTCAGATCCTATCTATCGTTTCAAAGTATGCGGCAACGCCGCGTCGGCAGCCTGGACAGGGCGCAGCGGCGGCGCGGGCGGGCGATGGCGGTTAAGAAAGCCAATATTGTTATTGCCCCACAGGTTTTCATAAGGCAGACCGGCGAGCGTCTCAACCGTCTCGCGCGCTTCGGGCGTAATGCGATCCGGCACCGGATGTCCGGCAAGGCGCATTTTGTTGGTCTCTTCGCGCAGTACGGAATGGGTATGCAGGTTCAGGCGAAAGCGCAGGGAAATAAAGAAGCCGATCGCCAGCACGCACAGCGTGCCGACGCTCAGAATCAGCAGAATGGTGTGCTGTACGCTATCGCTCTGCTGCGCCTGGCCGGAAACAAAGCCGGAGAGTTGCAGTACGATGCCGACCAGCATCACGGCGCCCGCCTGAGAGGCTTTGCGCGTCAGCGTCATAATGCCGGCGAAGATCCCTTCGCGGCGCTGACCGGTAATCACTTCATCGACGTCAGCGATATAGGTGTAGATATTCCATGGCACATAGTTGATGCCACCGCGGCCCAGCCCGGCCAGCGCGGAGATCAGCACCAGCAGCGCCATGCTATCGTTCATGCCGGTATACCAGAGCGCGGCGTAGGAGAGGGCGCTCAGGGCGAACAGCGTTACTACCAGGCGATAGGAAGGCGCAGGCCCAAGGCGGATACAGAGCGGGATCATGCCCATTACCGCAATAAACTGCAAAATCGCCATCGTGCCCATCAGGCTGGAAGCGATCTGCGCGCTCTGCATCAGCACAAACACCACATACCAGGTGAAAACGGCATTAAACACATCCTGCGCGATATAGCCGCCGAGATACATGCCCAGATGCTGACGGAAAATGCGGATGCGCAGCGTTGAGGCGAGTTCGACATAAAGGCGTTTCAGGCTCTGCGCCAGCGTCAGCTGCCGCTTTTCCTCTTCTGCACGGCGCGATTCCTCGGAAAAATCTTCCGGCGCGCGCTCCCAGGTGAACAGCCACACCAGCGTCAACACGATGGCGCAGATAATCGAGAACACCAGGCTGGCGTAAAAAAAGGAGATGGCGTTGTCTTTACCGAAATGGTTAATCAGCACGCCGGGCAGGAAAGCCGCCAGAATGGCCGACAGCTGCGCCAGCGCGATGCGCGCGCCGGAAAACTTGGTTTTCTTTTTGAAATCGTCGGTCATCTCCGGCACCAGCGTTTCATAAGGCACCAGAATCATGGTGTAGACGATATCAAACAGCAGGTAGGTGAGCAGGTAATAGAGATAGCTCATCTCGCCGACCCACATCAGGCTGTAGCTGAATACGCAGGGAATGCCGAGCAGAATAAAGAATTTGCGGCGGCCAAAGCGCTTGCCCAGCCAGGTAGAGCCGAAGTTATCGGTCAGAAAGCCCATCAGCGGGCTGATGACGGCGTCAAGCACGCGCGCCATGGCGAAAATAAAGGTCGCCTCGATCGGCGTCAGACCACAGAAGGTGGTGTAGAAGTAAAGCAGCCAGGCCGCCGTCAGGGCGGTGGTGCCGGCGCCCAAAAAATCGCCCGATCCATAAGCCAGGTAGTGCCGTAAGCCAATTTTACGCTCTGGCATTGTCAATCTCCTCATCATGACTACTGAAATAACGCATGAATTCCGACAGCTCAGACGGATACCTCGAAAGTAGAATGGCTGGCGCGTGCAAACCTTCGCTTTTTTGCTGCAAAGTGGAGGATACTGGCAAAAAAACGAAGAAAAACCTGCCCTGGCTCTAATTTATAAAACAACGTTTTATTTTTTATAGATGGCGTGGATGGTAATGCGAAAAGGCGCACAATAAATCGGCGCAACGGCGAGAGGGTGTACAAAAAAGTGGCACTACGGCGGCCTGAACAAAAGAAAAATGGTGGGAAGGTTGAAAGAAAACGAAATTCTCGCTCATACTCCCATGACTTACTTCTCTGCTAAGGATATGCATCATGGCTGAAGAAACCATTTTCAGTAAAATTATTCGTCGTGAAGTACCAGCCGATATCGTTTATCAGGACGAGCTGGTCACTGCCTTTCGCGATATTTCACCGAAGGCGCCGACGCACGTGCTGATTGTGCCGAACATTCTGGTGCCGACCGCCAACGACGTCAGCGAAGCGCATGAGCAGGCGATGGGTCGCATGTTCACCGTTGCGGCGAAAATCGCGAAAAAAGAAGGCATTGCCGAAGACGGTTACCGTCTGATCGTCAACTGCAATCAGCATGGCGGGCAGGAAGTTTACCATATTCATATGCACCTGGTCGGCGGGCGCCCGCTGGGGCCGATGCTGAGCTAACCGGATTGCGGAACTTCAACATGCGCGCGTTATTCGCCAGTCTGCCGCTGGTTATGCTTCTTACCGCCTGTAGCAGCGATAAAGCGATAATCGATACGTCGCAGTCGCTGATTATGGAATCCTCTGTGCTTTCCGCAGGCATTCTGACCAGCAAACCGACGATTTCCGAACAGTCAGGGCAACAGCGGGCGGCGAGCGTGCTGGAGAACCAGCAGAGCAAACCGGTGACCGTCCACTATCGTTTTTACTGGTATGACGATAAAGGGTTGGAGATCCAGCCGTTCGAGACGCCGCGCACCGTTGTGGTATTGCCAAATCAGCGGCTTGAGATCAGTTCGCAAATCGGCAATCTGATGGCAAGCAAAGTTCGTCTTTATCTTTATCTGTAAGAGGAAAAAACCGTGTCCAGGCGTTTAAAACTCTCCGGCGTCGTGCTGCTTGCATTTTTTCTGGCGGGTTGTATCAACAACCAGCAGTCTCAACAGCCGCCTGCGCCGGTAGAACCTGTCCAACCTTCGCAGCCGTTGCCGCCGGTGGTGCAGCCGCCGCCGATCACCACTCAGCAGCCGGGCGAAGCGGTGCCGCAGCCGCCAAAACTGAAATCTATCGACTGGGACGCCAGCATTCAGCCGCTGGTGGCGCAGATGCTGAAGGCGCAGGGCATTACTTCAGGCAGCGTGCTGCTGGTGGATCGCATTAAAAACAGCACAAACGGCAGCCTGCAAACCGCGAAGGCGACGGCGGCGCTGCAAAATGCGCTGGCGAACAACAACACCTTTACGCTGGTGACGCCGCAGCAGCTGGCGCAGGCGAAGCAGACGCTCGGCCTGTCGCCGGAAGACAGCCTGACTTCGCGCAGCAAAGCGGTGGGCCTGGCGCGTTACGTCGGCGCGCAGTATGTGCTTTACAGCAACGCTCAGGGCGATATCAAATCTCCTGAGTTGCAGATGCAGCTGATGCTGGTGCAAACCGGGGAGATCATCTGGTCAGGCAATGGCAGCGTACAGCATTGACGCCGCGCTGCAGACGCTGATTGATGCCCAACAACCGGCAGCGAAAGCTGCCGGTTGTTTTTATCATCCCCTTAACGGTCTGACCGGCCTCTCCGGCAAGGTGGTTTGCGGTCGCCGGCAGTGGCTGGCGCGGCGTATTCCTTCCTCCCCGATTCCCTTTATCTCGCGCCAGCGCGAATGGCGTATCCTGCATCGCCTGACGGCAAGCGGGCTGGCGCCGCGCGCATTGGCGATCAACGCGCGCTGGCTACTGCTGGAGTGGCTGCCCGGCGAGACGTTGCCGCCGGATCGCTTTTCCGCATGCCAGCCGGAGCTGGTCACGCTGCTGACGCAGCTGCACCGCCAACCGCTGAGCGGCTACCGCCTGCGACTGTTGCCGTTGCTGCAACACTACTGGCTTCAGTGTCGACACCGTCATCCGCGCTGGCTGCGACAGCTGAAGCGGCTGGCGCGGCGCGGTGAACCGCCGCCGCTGCGGCTGGGACTGCTGCATATGGATATTCATCCCGGCAACCTGTTGACGCAGCCCGCCGGTTTGCGCCTGATTGACTGGGAATACGCCGCTGACGGCGACGTGGCGCTGGAACTGGCGGCCATTATCGACGGCAACGGCCTGAACGCCGCGCAGGGCGATGCGCTGTTGGCCGCTTACGCGCGGGCGAACCGTATCGCTCCCGCCGCGCTGCGGCGTCAGGCGGCGCGCTGGCGCCCCTGGCTGCGGCTGCTGATGGCCAGCTGGTATCAGCTGCGTTGGGAGCAGAGCGGCGATGAAACGCTGCGTCAGCTGGCTATCGACGCCTGGCGACAAATTTAGCGCGCGGGTCCCGCATTCTCGTTATGATGTGCGCCAGTTTTTACAGGAGGAATCATCATGTCGATACCCGGTCCGGTCATGCTGGATGTGACAAGTTACGAGCTGGACGCCGAAGAGCGCGAAATTCTGGCTCACCCGCTGGTGGGCGGGCTGATTTTATTTGCGCGCAATTATCACGATCCCGAACAGCTGCGCGAGCTGGTGCGTCAGATCCGCGCCGCTTCCCATGCGCGGCTGGTGGTGGCGGTCGATCAGGAAGGCGGGCGAGTGCAGCGTTTTCGCGACGGCTTCACCACGCTGCCGGCGATGCAATCTTTTGCCGCGCTGAATGCGCCCGAAGAGGCGGACACGCTGGCGCAGGAGGCGGGCTGGCTGATGGCGTCGGAGATGATTGCGATGGATATCGACATCAGTTTCGCGCCGGTGCTGGACATTGGCCATATCAGCGCGGCGATCGGCGATCGCGCGTTCCATAAAGATCCGCATATCGCGCTGCGCGTGGCGCGTCGCTTTATTGCAGGTATGCACGAAGCCGGGATGAAAACCACCGGCAAGCATTTTCCTGGTCATGGCGCCGTCAGCGCCGACTCCCATAAAGAGACGCCGCGCGATGACCGCGACGCGGCGATCATTCGTCAGCATGATATGGCGATTTTCCAACAGCTGATCGCTGAGCAGGCGCTTGATGCCATTATGCCCGCGCACGTCATTTACACTCAGGTTGACCCGCGCCCCGCCAGCGGCTCTCCCTTCTGGCTGCAGCAGGTGCTGCGCGGCGAGCTGAATTTTAACGGCATTATCTTTTCCGACGACCTGTCGATGGAAGGGGCGGCGATCATGGGCAGCTATGCGCAGCGCGCTCAGGCGTCGCTGGATGCGGGCTGCGATATGATTCTGGTCTGCAACGACCGCAAAGGCGCGGTCAGCGTGCTGGATAACCTGCCGCCGATCAAAGCAGAGCAGGTGAGCCGTCTGTATCATCAGGGATCGTTCAGCCGCCAGCAGCTGCTTGATTCCCCGCGCTGGCAGCGCGCCAGCCAGTTGCTGAGCGCGCTACAGCAACGCTGGCTGGCGCACAAGGCGTCGGGCAACTGATACGGGATGCCCGGCAGGTTAATCAACGGTGAGGATAACCATGATTATTTATCTGCACGGTTTTGATTCCAGTAGTCCGGGCAATCATGAAAAAGTATTGCAGCTGCAATTCATCGATCCTGATGTCCGCCTGCTGAGCTACAGCACGCGCCATCCTAAGCACGACATGCAGCATTTGTTAAAAGAAACCGACAAAATGCTGATGCTGAACGTCGACGAACGACCGCTAATCTGCGGCGTGGGGCTGGGCGGTTACTGGGCGGAGCGCATCGGTTTTCTCTGCGATATCCGCCAGGTGATCATAAACCCTAACCTGTGGCCCAATGAAAATATGGGCGACAAAATCGATCGACCGGAAGAGTATCTCGATATCGCCACCAAGTGCGTCAGCAACTTTCGCGCGAAAAACCGCGATCGCTGCCTGACGCTGCTTTCCCGCCATGACGGCATCCTTGACAGCCAGCGCAGCGCCGAGGCGCTGAACCCCTATTATGAGATTGTGTGGGACGAGCAGCAGACGCATAAATTCCCTGACGTTTCGTCCCATCTGCAACGTATCAAAGCCTTTAAAACGCTGGGCTAAAGCGCCGTTCCGACGGGATAACGCCCTGCGTTGTCCCGCGTTTTTGCGTCATTCTCTGAGTTGTTGCGCTAAAATTGATCTGTATCAAATTTGGTATGACCAAATTACCCCGCCATGCTATTCTGCCTTTAGCTCGCGATTAACGTCGCAACCCTATGTTAATTAAGGGTTTATTTAACCTTTAATTAACTTTTGGTTTACATTTTTGAGGGGGTCTTTTTGACTACGCCATTGAAAAAAATTGTTATTGTTGGAGGGGGCGCTGGCGGACTGGAGCTGGCAACGCAGCTGGGACATAAGCTGGGCCGTCGTAAAAAAGCGGAAATTACCCTGGTGGATCGCAACCACAGTCATCTGTGGAAGCCGCTGCTGCACGAAGTGGCGACCGGCTCGTTGGATGAAGGCATCGATGCGCTCAGTTATCTTGCCCATGCGCGCAACCACCATTTCCAGTTTCAGCTGGGCTCGCTGGTGGATATCGATCGTGAAAATAAACGTCTGCAGCTGGCGGAAATTCGTGATGCGCAGGGCGAAGTGCTGGTTCCCGCGCGCGAAGTGCCTTACGACACGCTGGTGATGGCGCTGGGCAGCACCTCAAACGATTTCGGCACGCCGGGCGTGAAAGATCACTGCATCTTCCTGGATAATCCGCATCAGGCGCAGCGCTTCCATAATGAGATGCTGAACCTGTTCCTGAAATTCTCCGCCAACGCCAGCGCGCAGGAGAAGATCAATATCGCCATCGTCGGCGGCGGCGCCACGGGCGTTGAGCTGTCGGCGGAGCTGCACAACGCGGTGAAACAGCTGCACAGCTACGGCTATAAAGGGCTGGATAACCAGGTGCTGAACGTAACGCTGGTCGAAGCGGGCGAACGCATTCTGCCGGCGCTGCCGCCGCGCATTTCGGCGGCGGCGCATCAGGAGTTGACCAAGCTGGGCGTTAAGGTGCTGACGCAAACCATGGTCACCAGCGCCGATAAAAACGGCCTGCACACCAAAAGCGGCGACTTTATCGAAGCGGACCTGATGGTTTGGGCTGCGGGCATCAAGGCGCCAGACTTTATGAAAGATATCGGCGGACTGGAAACCAACCGCATTAATCAGCTGGTGGTGAAAGAGACGCTGCAAACCACACGCGACGAGGATATTTACGCCATCGGCGATTGCGCCTCCTGTGCGCTGCCGTCGGGCGGATTCGTGCCGCCGCGCGCGCAGTCGGCGCACCAGATGGCCTCTAAAGCGCTGGAAAATATCCTGGCGCAGATGAAAGGGCAGACGCTGAAGCCTTACGTCTACAAAGATCACGGCTCGCTGGTGTCGCTCTCCCGCTTCAGCACCGTCGGCAGCCTGATGGGCAACCTGATGCGCGGCTCGATGATGGTGGAAGGGCGCATCGCGCGTTTCGTCTATATCTCGCTCTACCGCATGCACCAGATTGCGCTGCACGGCTACTTTAAAACCGGCCTGATGATGCTGGTAGGCAGCATCAACCGCGTGATCCGTCCACGTCTGAAACTGCATTAATCACTGGTCCGGCCACGCCGGGCTTTTGCTGCGTCGCGTCTGCGGCGCAGCGCACTTTCTCCGCCCGGCGCAAAAGCGCCATCAGTACCGCTAGGAACTCTCTGAAAACGGAGCATTTATCCTGGTTTGCTGCGTTTCTTCCCTTTATCTGATTGCTGGTTTTCCTCCCTGTCTGCAAAATTTTCATAACTAGCACGGCGAGTCGCGCACGCCGAGTATGCCTCGCTGCAACGGAACCGGCAGCGGCAGGATTGCGCGGTAACATTATCAGGAGGATTTCCTGTGAATAAATCAATGATAGCGGGTATGGGTATTGGTGTAGTTGCTGCTCTGGGTGTGGCGGCCGTGGCCAGCATGAACGTATTTAATCCTGGCCCCCAATACGCACAGGTTATTTCCGCAACGCCTATCAAGGAAACTATCAAGAATCCGCGTCAGGAGTGCCGCAACGTTACGTTAACTCATCGTCGCCCGGTGCAGGATGAAAACCGCATCGCCGGCTCGGTGCTGGGCGCAGTGGCGGGCGGCGTGCTCGGCCATCAGTTCGGCGGCGGACGCGGCAAGGATGTAGCGACCGTCGCGGGCGCGCTGGCGGGCGGCTATGCCGGCAACCAGGTGCAGGGCGGTCTGCAGGAGCGCGATACCTACACCACGACCGAACAGCGCTGTAAAACCGTCTACGACAAACAGGATAAGATGCTGGGTTACGACGTAACCTACAAAATAGGCGACCAGCAGGGGAAAATTCGTATGGAAAATGACCCCGGCACCCGTATTCCTCTGGACCGTAACGGCCAGTTGATTCTTAACAGCAACAGTAATCAAGCGTAGCTGACGCCTTATAATCAGGCGTAGCGAACGCCATACAAAAAAACGGGGCCTGACGGCCCCGTTTTTTTGCCTCGGTTTTCCATCGGCCGTTAACCGGTCAGCGTATGTTGCTGCATCTGCTCCATCAGTTCACGGAGCCAGCTCATGCGCAGCTTGCGTTCGGTCAGATCGCGCGTGAATTTCAGGCGCGTCGGACCATCCAGCCGCCACTGCTGCGGGTCCTGCTGCAACAGGCCGATCAGCCAGGCCGGGTCCACTTTGTTCTTCTCGGCGAACTCGATAAAGCCGCCTTTCTCGCTGGCTTCGATACGGCGCACGCCGAGCTGCTGCGCGGTCAGGCGCAGCGCGGCGATATCCAACAGGTTGCGCGCCGCATCGGGCAGGTTGCCGAAGCGGTCGATCAACTCCACTTTCAAATCGTCCAGCTCGCGGCTGTCGTCCGCGCTGGCGATACGCTTGTAGAAGGAAAGACGCGTATTGACGTCGGGGATAAAATCGTCCGGCAGCAGCGCAGGCATACGCAGCTCGATATCGGTCTGATTGCTGGTGAGGTCCTCCAGCGACGGCTCTCGTCCCTCTTTCAGCGCATCGACGGCGTTCTCCAGCAGCTCCATATAGAGCGAGAAGCCGATGCTTTCCATCTGGCCGCTCTGATCTTCGCCCAACAGCTCGCCCGCACCGCGGATTTCCAGGTCGTGCGTCGCCAGCGCGAACCCTGCCCCTAAATCCTCCAGCGAGGCGATCGCCTCCAGACGTTTATGCGCGTCGGTGGTCATCGCTTTCGGCGGCGGCGTCAGCAGCCAGGCGTACGCCTGGTGGTGCGAACGGCCAACGCGTCCGCGCAGCTGATGCAGCTGCGCCAGGCCGAAATGGTCGGCGCGTTCGATAATAATGGTGTTGGCGGTCGGAATATCGATGCCGGTTTCAATGATGGTGGTGCACACCAGCACGTTGAAACGCTGATGATGGAAATCGTTCATCACCCGCTCCAGATCGCGCTCGCGCATCTGCCCGTGTCCGATAGCGATGCGCGCCTCCGGCACCAGTTCCGTCAGCCGTTGCGCCGCCTTTTCGATATTCTCCACGTCGTTATAGAGATAGTAGACCTGGCCGCCGCGCAAAATTTCACGCAGGATCGCCTCGCGCACCACCAGATGATCGTATTCGCGCACAAAGGTTTTCACCGCCAGACGTCGGGCGGGCGGGGTAGCGATAATCGACAGATCGCGCATTCCGCTCATCGCCATATTCAGCGTACGCGGAATCGGGGTCGCGGTCAGCGTCAGGATATCGACGTCGGCGCGCATCGCTTTGATGCGCTCCTTGTGACGCACGCCGAAGCGGTGCTCCTCATCGACGATCAGCAGCCCCAGATCGCGCCATTTCAGGTCGCTCATCAGCAGCTTGTGCGTGCCGATCAGAATATCAATTTTGCCTTCGCTTGCCTGCTCCAGCACCTGCGCCTGTTCTTTGGCGCTGCGGAAGCGTGAAAGCATCTCAATGCGCACCGGCCAGTTGGCGAAGCGGTCGCGGAAGTTATCATAGTGCTGCTGCGCCAGCAGGGTGGTGGGCACCAGCACCGCCACCTGCTTGTTGTTCTCCACCGCGAGAAAGGCGGCGCGCATCGCCACTTCGGTTTTGCCGAAGCCGACGTCGCCGCACACCAGGCGATCCATCGCCAGCGGCTCACACATATCGCTTATCACCGCATGAATCGCCTGCGCCTGATCCGGCGTAGTCTCAAACGGGAAGCTGTCGCAGAACAGCTGATACTGTTCGCGGTCAAATTTAAAGGCGTAGCCCTGCTTAGCGGCGCGCTGCGCATAGATATCCAGCAGTTCCGCCGCCACGTCGCGCACTTTTTCCGCCGCTTTCTGGCGCGCGCGCGACCAGGCGTCGCTGCCCAGCTTGTGCAGCGGGGCGTTTTCATCGGCGCCGCCGGCGTAACGGCTAATCAGATGCAGCGAGGAGACCGGCACGTAGAGCTTGGCGTCGTTAGCGTAAGCCAGCATCAGGTATTCCGCCTTGATGCCGCCCGCTTCTAGCGTCGTCAGGCCGATATAGCGCCCGACGCCATGCTCCAGATGCACCACCGGCTGACCGGGATGCAGTTCCGCCAGGTTGCGGATCAACACGTCGGGGTTGATAGTGCGGCGCGTTTCCTGACGACGGCGGGTAACGCGTTCGCCCAGCAGGTCGCCTTCGCAGATTAATGCGCGCTGGCGCAGATTATCGATAAATCCGCGTTCGCTGGCGCCGATCATCAGGTAGTGACCCGGCTCGGCGGCCTCGTCGAAGCGTTGAATCAATTTCGGATTCAGCTTGATGCGCGCCAGCAGTTCCTGCAACGCTTCGCGGCGGCCTTCGCTCTCAACCGAAAAGATCGCCGCGCCGTTAAAGCTTTCCAGGAAGCGACGCAGATTATCGAGCGGCGCCTTCGCCTGCGGCTCCACCGCCAGCATGGGCAGCGGCTGATAGTCGAGATTGGTGTTGGCCGCTTTATCCGGCAGCGCCTCGGCGCTCATGCGCACGCGCGGCCACTGCTTGAGCTCGGCGAACAGTTGATCGGTGTGCAGCCATAAGGTTTCCGGCGGCAACAGCGGACGCATCGGATCGACGCGGCGGTTTTCAAAGCGCGCGGTAATATCCTGCCAGAAGCGGTCGGCGCTGGCCTCCAGATCGCCGGTGCTGACCACCAGCGTATCGCGCGGCAAATAGCTGAACAGCGGCACCAGCGGCTGTTCAAAAAAGAGCGGCTGCCAGTATTCAATACCGGCCGGCAGCGTGCCCTTGCTCACCTGCTGATAGATATGCTCCGGCTCGCGCAGCACGTCGAAATGTTCGCGCCACTGGCTGCGGAACAGCTCGATGGCGGCTTTGTCGGTCGGAAATTCGTGAGCGGGCAGCAGGTTGATCGCCTCCACCTCTTCCAGCGTGCGCTGGCTGTCGACGTCGAACAGACGCAGGCTGTCGATCTCGTCATCGAAAAAGTCGATGCGGTAGGGCTGTTCGCTGCCCATCGGAAACAGGTCCAGCAGCGCGCCGCGCGTGGCGTATTCGCCATGCTCCATCACCTGATCGACATGGCGATAGCCCGCCTGCTCCAGCTGCGCGCGCAGCCTGTCGCGCGACAGCTGCTGCCCTTTATGCATCACCAGCGCATGGCCGTGCAGGAAATCGTGCGGGCAGTAGCGCTGCATCAGCGTATTGACCGGCAGGATCAGCACGCCGCGCGTCAGCGTTGGCAGGCGATAGAGCGTGGAAAGGCGGGAAGAGATGATGTCCTGATGTGGAGAGAAGCTGTCGAACGGCAGCGTTTCCCAGTCGGCCAGGCTGATCACCGGCTGGCGGGTAAACTGTTGGATCTCATCCTGCAGCCGCAGCGAGGTTTGCATATCCGGCGCAACCAGCATTACCAGCCCCCGGTGACGCTCCGCCATCTCCGCGCATTCGACGGCGCAGGCGGCGCCGGTGAGCTGTCCCAGCTGGCGTTGATCGGCTGCCGCGGCGGGCAGGGCATAGCGAATCTGTTCAGGCATAGTCGTTTCGACGTTCTCTCTGTTTATTTCAGGGGCGTAATCATTCCACAGAACGCGGCACGGATCATCTGCTGAGGCAGGCTTTTTGCCTCAGCGCGATAACTGGCCCGGCGGCTGTCTCCTGACGCGACGCGGCTCAGGAGGCGGGGCGCGACAAATTAACGCGGTCGCAACGCATCTCGTCGCCGGGGTTCAGCTCTTTTTCGGCATGCAGGCTCCAGGTGCCGTCATCCCAACGCACATGGTAACTGGCGGGAAAATTTCCCTGGGAAAACACCGCCGTTACCTGACCGCGAATTTCCCCGGACTGATGTTTGACAATCGCGCCTTTTGCATACTTACTCATAAACGGCTCCGGTGCCAACGGCACGGCTGATGTTCCACCTTAACCCTTTAAATAGTAAGGGCCAGTATAGTGCAAATTGGCGCGGGAGCGAGGAAGGCGGCTTCGTCTGATGCTTTTTCCGGCAGCTGACGAGCGCTGAAAAATTCTGACGCATCTTTAGCGTTAACTCGAAGGGGTAAAGGTTCCATAAAGCAGGCGGCTCCTTTATCATCCTGACTACTTTTGCTTTTTGCCACGCATAAGACGGATCTCATGTATCAACCTGTCGCGTTATTTATCGGTCTGCGCTATATGCGCGGACGTGCCGCAGACCGCTTTGGCCGGTTTGTTTCCTGGCTTTCCACTATTGGCATTACCCTTGGCGTGCTGGCGCTGGTCACCGTGCTGTCGGTGATGAACGGCTTTGAGCGCGAGCTGGAGGGCAATATTCTCGGTCTGATGCCGCAGGCGTTGATCGCCGGCGAAAAAGGCTCGCTCAATCCACAACAGCATCCCGCCAGCGAACTGAAGCTGCAGGGCGTACAGCGCGTCGCGCCGCTCACCACCGGTGACGTTGTGCTGCAAAGCGCGCGCAGCGTCGCGGTGGGGGTAATGCTCGGCGTTCAGCCGGACGAGGCGGACCCGCTGACCCCTTATCTGGTGAATGTGCAGCAGCAGGCGTTACAGCCCGGCCAGTACAATATCATTCTCGGCGAACAGCTGGCTGCCCAGCTGGGCGTCAAACGCGGCGACCAGCTGCGCCTGATGGTGCCTTCCGCCAGTCAGTTTACCCCGATGGGCCGTCTGCCCAGCCAGCGCCTGTTCAACGTGATCGGCACCTTCGCCGCCAACAGCGAAGTGGATGGCTATCAGATGCTGGTGAACCAGCAGGACGCCTCGCGCCTGATGCGCTACCCGGCGGGCAATATTACCGGCTGGCGCCTGTGGCTCGACAGGCCGCTGGCGGTGGACAGCGTCAGTCAACAGGCGCTGCCGCAGGGCCTGGTGTGGAAAGACTGGCGCGACCGCAAGGGCGATCTGTTCCAGGCGGTGCGTATGGAAAAAAATATGATGGGGCTGCTGCTGAGCCTGATCATCGCCGTGGCGGCGTTTAACATCATCACCTCGCTCGGTCTGCTGATCATGGAGAAGCAGGGCGAAGTGGCGATTCTGCAAACCCAGGGGCTTACCCCCCGGCAAATTATGCTGGTGTTTATGGTGCAGGGCGCCAGCGCCGGCATTATCGGCGCGCTGCTCGGCGCGCTGCTCGGCGTGCTGCTGGCCAGCCAGCTTAATAACCTGATGCCGGTGATCGGCATGTTCCTCGACGGCGCCGCGCTGCCGGTCGATATCTCTTTCTGGCAGGTGATCGCCATTGCGCTGACCGCGATGGCGCTGGCGCTGCTCTCGACGCTTTATCCATCCTGGCGCGCCGCCGCCGTACAACCCGCTGAGGCTTTACGCTATGAGTGATTCAATTCTGTTGCAGTGTGACCAGCTGTGCAAACGCTATCAGGAAGGGAGCGTGCAGACAAACGTGTTACGCGACGTCAGTTTCACTATGCGGCCCGGCGAAATGATGGCGATTGTCGGCAGCTCCGGCTCCGGCAAAAGCACCCTGCTGCATCTGCTGGGCGGCCTGGACGCGCCTACATCCGGCGATGTGCTGTTCAACGGCCGCGCCTTAAGCAGCATGAGTTCCGCGCAGAAAGCGGAGCTGCGCAACCGCGAGCTGGGCTTTATCTATCAGTTCCACCATCTGCTGCCCGACTTTACCGCGCTGGAAAACGTGGCGATGCCGCTGCTGATCGGTAAAAAAAGCAAGCCGGAGGCGCAGGAGCGGGCGATGGCGATGCTGAACGCCGTCGGCCTGGCGAAACGCGCCGCGCACCGTCCCTCCGAGCTTTCCGGCGGCGAACGTCAGCGCGTGGCGATCGCGCGCGCGCTGGTCAACAATCCTCGTCTGGTGATGGCGGACGAGCCGACCGGTAACCTGGATGCGCGCAATGCCGACGCCATTTTCGATCTGTTGGGTGAGCTGAACGTGCGCCAGGGCACCGCGTTTCTGGTGGTGACGCATGACCTGCATCTGGCGAAGCGCCTTCCCGCGCAGCGTGAGATGCGCGACGGCCAGCTTAGTGACCATGTCACGCTGGCGGGAGCGTTGTAATGGCGTCTCTTTCTTTACTATTGGCGACGCGCTTCAGCGGCGGACGGCGGCGCGGCGGCATGGTGTCGCTGATTTCAGTGATCTCCACGCTGGGCATCGCGCTTGGCGTGGCGGTGCTGATCGTCGGCCTCAGCGCGATGAACGGCTTTGAGCGCGAACTGAATAACCGCATTCTGGCGGTGGTGCCGCATGGCGAAATCGAACCGGTCAACGGCCAGCTGGCGGACTGGCGGCAGCTGCTGCCGCGCATGGCGCAGGTGCCGGGCATCGCCGCCGCCGCGCCCTATATTAATTTTACCGGGCTGGTGGAGAGCGGGGCGAAGCTGCAGGCGATTCAGGTGAAAGGGGTCGATCCCGCGCAGGAAACGAAGCTCAGCGCGCTGCCGCAGTTTGTGCAGAACAACGCCTGGGCTAGCTTCAGCGCCGGTAAGCAGCAGATTATTATCGGCAGCGGCGTGGCGAAATCGTTAGGCATTCGCCAGGGCGACTGGCTGATCATCATGATCCCCAACAGCGACGGGCAGAATAAGCTTCTGCAACCGAAGCGCATTCGTCTGCAGGTCAGCGGCATCTTGCAGCTGAGCGGCATGCTCGATCACAGTCTGGCGCTGGTGCCGCTGGCCGACGCGCAGCACTATCTGGATATGGCGGATAACGTCACGGGCATCGCGCTGAAAATGACCGATCCCTTTAACGCGGTGAAGCTGGTGCGCGACGCTGGCGAGGTGACGCGCGCCTATGTTTATATCCGTAGCTGGATCGGCACCTATGGCTATATGTATCGCGATATTCAAATGATCCGCGCAATTATGTACCTGGCGATGGTGCTGGTGATCGGCGTCGCCTGTTTTAATATCGTTTCCACGCTGGTGATGGCGGTGAAAGATAAAAGCAGCGATATCGCCGTGCTGCGCACGCTGGGAGCGAAGGATGGCCTGATCCGCGCCATCTTCGTCTGGTACGGTCTGCGCGCCGGGCTGCTCGGCAGCCTGAGCGGCGTGGTGGTGGGCGTGCTGGCGGCGCTGAACCTGACGCGGCTGATCCGTGGGTTCGAACAGCTGACCGGGCATCATTTTCTTTCCGGCGATATCTACTTTATCGACTTCCTGCCGTCGGAGCTGCACTGGCTCGACGTGGCCTCGGTGCTGGCGACCGCTATCGTGCTGAGCCTTGTGGCGAGCTGGTATCCGGCGCGGCGCGCCAGCCGCATCGATCCGGCGCGGGTGTTGAGCGGGCAATGATCTTAGCGTGACAGGTGACCCGATGTTCTACGGCTTTGATATGGGCGGCAGTAAAATCGCGCTCGGCGTCTATGATGCGCAGCGCCAGCAGATATGGAGCAAGCGCGTCGCCACGCCGCGCGACGACTATGCGCAGCTGCTGGCGGCCTTTACCGACCTGACGGCGGAGGCGGACGCCTTCACCGGCACGCGCGGAAGCGTCGGCGTCGGCGTGCCGGGACTGATCGATCCTGACGACGGCACGCTGTTTACCGCCAACGTGCCGGCGGCGCGCGGGCGGGCGCTGGGCCGCGATCTCAGCCGTCTGCTGGGGCGCGAGGTGCGGGTCGATAACGACGCCAACTGTTTCGCCCTCTCCGAGGCCTGGGACGATGAGTTTCAGGCCTGTCCGGTGGTGCTGGGCTTGATCCTCGGCACCGGCGTCGGCGGCGGACTGGTGGTGGAGGGCAAGCCGGTTTCCGGCCGCAGCTTCGTTACCGGCGAAATGGGCCACATGCGCCTGCCGATCGACGCGCTGGCGGTGCTGGGCCAGGATATTCCGCTGCCCCAGTGCGGCTGCGGCAAGCGCGGCTGTATTGAACTGTTTCTCTCCGGTCAGGGCTTCGCCTGGCTGTTCCATCATTTTTATCAGCAAACGCTCAGTGCCGAAGCGATCGCCGAGCGCTATTATCAGGGCGATCGGCAGGCGCAGGAACATACCGCGCGTTTCCGCGCGCTGCTGGCGGTGTGCCTCGGCAATTTGCTGACGCTGATCGATCCGCACCTGGTGGTGCTGGGCGGCGGATTATCCAATTTCGATGCGCTTTATGACGGGCTGGCGGAGCAGGTGAAACCGCACCTGCTGCCGGTCGCAAAGCCGCCACGCTTTGCTCGCGCGCGTCATGGGGACGCAGGGGGAATGCGCGGCGCCGCATTCCTGCATCTCAGGTAACCAAAGGAGCTTTTATGCGCACACCCCGTCGCCGTTTACGCATCGCGCGCTTTCGTAAAACCAGGCGCAAGATGCACCAGCGTTTCCGGCAGCGTATTTTTGAACGCGATCGTAATGCTGAGCTGGCGGCGCGTCCCCAGCCGCGGGTCGTGGTGTTGACCGGCGCAGGCATTTCCGCCGAGTCGGGCATTCGCACCTTCCGCGCCGATGATGGGCTGTGGGAGGAGCATCGCATCGAGGATGTCGCCACGCCGGAAGGGTTCGCCCGCGATCCGGCGCTGGTACAGGCGTTCTACAATGCGCGCCGCCGCCAGCTGCAACAGCCGGAGATTCAGCCGAACGCCGCGCATCTGGCGCTGGCGGAGCTGGAATCGGTGCTGGGCGATAATTTCCTGCTGGTGACGCAGAATATCGATAACCTGCACGAACGCGCCGGCAGCCAGCGCGTGCTGCATATGCATGGCGAACTGCTGAAGGTGCGCTGTGAAATGAGCGGGCAGGTACTGGAGTGGACCGGCGACCTCAGCGCCGACGACCGCTGCCACTGCTGTCAGTTTCCGGCGCGTCTGCGGCCGCACGTGGTCTGGTTCGGCGAAATGCCGCTGGGTATGGATAAGATTTACCAGGCGCTCTCGGAGGCGGACTATTTTCTCGCTATCGGCACCTCCGGGCATGTCTATCCGGCGGCCGGTTTTGTCCATGAGGCGAAGTTGCAGGGCGTGCATACCGTCGAGCTGAATCTGGAACCGAGTCAGGTGGGCAGCCAGTTCGCTGAAAAACACTACGGGCTGGCGAGCGAAGTGGTGCCCGCCTGGGTGGAGAAATTTCAGAAAGGACTTTACCGCCTGGTCTGAACCGCTGCGGCAATAAAAAAGGCGACCTCAGGTCGCCTTTTTCGTCTGTCGCGCCTTAACGGCCCGCTTTCAGCTTCTGGAACAGCATCTCATACTGCACGCTGGCGTCGCCGACATCATCCTGCCACTCGCCGTTTTTAATCACGTCTTCAGACGGATAGAGCGATGGATCGTTAGCCACGTTGGCCGGCAGCAGTTTTTTCGCCGCCAGGTTCGGCGTCGGATAGCCGATGGTTTCCGCCACCTGCGCCGCCACGTCCGGGCGCAGCAGGAAGTTAATCAGCTTCAGCGCACCCTCTTTGTTTTTCGCATTGGCCGGAATCGCCAGGCTGTCCATCCAGAAAATGCCGCCCTCTTTCGGCCAGACAATCTCCAGCGGCGTGCCTGCCTGACGCGCTACGTAAGCCGAGCCGTTCCAGATCATCCCCAGGTTGACTTCGCCTTCCATAAAGGGGTTGCCCGGATTATCGGAGTTGAACGCCAGCACGTTCGGCATCAGTTTTTTCAGCTCTTCGTAAGCGGCGTTGATCTCTTTGGCGTCGCGGGTATTGCCGGAGTAGCCTAACTTGCGCAGCGCCATCTGGAACACTTCGCGCGCGTCGTCGGTCAGCAGCAGGCTCTGCTTATATTCCGGCTTCCACAGGTCGCTCCAGCGGGTGACGCTTTTCGCATCCATCGCATCGGTATTGACGCCGATAGCGGTAGCGCCCCAGATATAGGGAATTGAATAGTCGTTATTCGGATCGAACGGTTTGTTCAGCAGATTCGGGTCGAGGTTGCTGAAGTTTGACAGTTTGCTTTTGTCGATCTTCTGGATCATTCCTTCGTTGCGCATTTTCGCCACGAAGTAGGTGGAAGGCACCACCAGATCGTACGCGCCGTCTTTATAGGTTTTCAGCTTGGCGTACATGCTTTCGTTCGACTCATAGGTGGAGTAGATCACCTTGATGCCGGTCTCTTTGGTGAACTGCTCCAGCAGCCCCGGCGGCACGTACTCCGTCCAGTTGTAGAAATAAAGCGTTTTGCCGTCGTCAGCGGCCTGCGCGCTCTGTAAGCCTAACGCCAGCGCCCCAGCCGCCAGCCAGTAACCCCATTTCTTCATCGCCTTTCCTCTATTTTGTTTTATCACGCAGCAACAGCTGACTGCCCGCCACCAGCAGCAGCGACAGCACCATCAGGATCGTCGCCAGCGCGTTCACCTCCGGCGAGACGCCGACCTTGACCATCGAGTAA
>OKNF01000118.1_pt1 | contig 21416 bp, 16 predicted proteins | sample 1613121 | NCBI WGS metagenome assembly OKNF01 (sample SAMN04436838, study PRJEB24849) | human gut metagenome | biome: human gut; feature: NICU; material: stool | host: Homo sapiens | place: USA: Saint Louis, MO | collected 2011-09-08
ACCGCCGCCACGATCATGCCGCGTCGGTTCAGCACGATCTGGCGCAGCGTCATGCCGCTGCCGCGCAGTTGCAGACCCACCAGGAACAGAAGCAGTAACAGGGCGTATTCGCTCGCCTCGGTCGCATGATGCAAAAACGTCCAGTCGGTTAAGCCGAGCAGAAAGCCCAGCACCACCACACCGAGCAGCTTCAGAGACTCCAGCGCCATATGCAGCCGCGAAGGCAATGCTTCCTGGTGATGCTGATGGCGCCAGGGACGCCGCTTTTCCAGCAGGCGCAGCGCGATAAGGTTGCAGGCCAGAATCGCAATGACGCTAACGCTGGCGATATGCACAATCGCCAGCAAATTGGCCGCCAGGTTGTCAAGAAACGCCAGGCTAATACCCATAAAGAAGAGAATAATATAAACCATCCAGCTCAGCAGACGATTAAGCAGACGTTGCAGACCAGGCGATTTCAGCGGCAGTAAGTAACCAATAACCAAAGGCAGAAGAATGATGAGTAATCCTGAGTACATATCCCTGTAAAATCCTTAAAGAAATGTGATGTGTACCACGCTAGCTAAAAACCCAAGGGCCGTAAAGCCTGGCGTTACAATAATCATCCGATGTTTCCATTTGAGCTTTTTCTCTGAGACGTTGAAAAAAAGCGTTTGGCTTGTGCCAAAAGATGCATTTAAAATGCAACTTATAAATACATCATGAGGGTCATTCAATGTCATTACGCACTACGTCTCTGGGCGAGATCGCCATTACCATTCCCGGTTCTACCGCTGTGTTCCATAAATACGATCTCGATTTCTGCTGTGGCGGCAAGCGTACGCTGGGAGAGATGGCGGAGCGGCGTGGCCTTGATATCGACCAGATTGAGCAGGAGTTACAGCAGCTGACGCAGCAGGAAAACGGCGATGAAAAATGGCGTGACGCGCCGCCTGGCGCGCTGATTGAGCATATTATCGCGCGTTATCATAATCAGCATCGCCAGCAGCTGCCTGACCTGATCGCGATGGCGGAAAAAGTGGAGCGCGTTCATGGCGCAAAGCCCGCCTGTCCGCGCGGCCTGGGGAAAGTGATCGATGAAGTTTACCAGCACCTGACCAGCCATATGATGAAAGAGGAGCGCGTGCTGTTTCCAATGATTGCGCAGGGTTTCGGCTCGCACGCGGGCGATCCGATCGCCGTAATGGAGATGGAACATAATGAGGCGGGCGAGCAGTTAGAAACGATCAAAGCGCTGACCAATAATCTGACGCCGCCGGAAGGCGCCTGTACCACCTGGCGCGCGCTTTACACCGGCATCGATCGTTTTATCCAGGATTTGATGCAGCATATCCACCTGGAAAATAATCTGCTGTTCCCACGCGCGCTGCGCGGCGAATAATCGTTAAGTAAACGGCTCCCTGGTGACAGGCAGTAGTGACCAGGACGCCGCTAATCTTCAGCATGCGTTTTTCCAGCGGCGCATGCTGTTGCTGACCTCCCGCAGATCTTCAACAATCTGAACGCTCGCTTTCGCGCCCGCTCTCTTTATTACGCAGCCTATACCCTAAAAGAAAAATATGGGCGCCGTCAGGCCGTTAAGCGCGCGTGGCACAAATGGTGTAGCGCAGAATCGCGCAACAACTATGCTTTGGCTCGCGCCGTCGTCAAAGCGTAAAACGCGTGATGGGACACAGTAAGCTTTTTATGCTGTTCGGCGCGTTGGCGCAGGCGAAAGAGAGCGGAGCAGGGTTGAAATAAATCGCGTTACCCCCATCCTTAAAGCGTAACCATAGTGTGTAATAAAAATGCCAGCATCCGTGGCTGGCATTTTTTAGTCGGGTTGTACAGAATGTGTCAGCACAGGTTCAGGCCCGAATGCCTTCGGCCGCTTCCAGTGGAACAATAAGGCTGGCGTGATTGCCTTTCGGCCCTTCATGTACAGCAAACTGAACGGGTTGCCCGGCTTTGAGCGTCCTGTATCCCTCCATCTGGATTGAGGAATAATGGGCAAAGATATCATCGCCGCCGCCGATCGGGCAGATAAAGCCGAATCCTTTGGCGTTGTTGAACCATTTAACTGTACCCTTCTCCATACTTCTGGTTCCCTCGCAAGACGTTTTTTACTGTGTAGGTGAGGTAGCGAAGCTGCATTGAGCTGTTTAAAACTCAATCAGCCTGAGCTTGTAGAATGTAGAGAAACGGGGGGAAGCGTCAAGCCATCGGCGGGGTCGGATATTGATCAAATCGCCAAAGTTTGAGGCAGTTAACGCTATTTTCAATTTTGTGATAGCGGTCGCGCCTTCTGGCGAGCGGATATTTTTTCACCCGCGCGAAGCCCTACGGCGCGCGTGTTACACTGATGATATGGCATGCGGCTTTTCGTGCCAGCGCGCAACACAGATTACGACGGAACACTATGGGAAACACTAACGACTGGCTTAACTTTGAACATCTTGCAGAAGAGAAACTGCGCGAAGGTCTCAAGCCGCCTTCGATGTATAAAGTTATACTCAACAATGACGATTACACACCTATGGAATTTGTTATTGACGTTCTGCAAAAGTTCTTTTCTTATGATATTGAGCGTGCAACGCAACTGATGCTCAAGGTGCATTATCAGGGTAAGGCGATTTGCGGCGTGTTTACCGCCGAGGTGGCGGAAACCAAGGTCGCGCAGGTAAATCGCTATGCTAAAGAGCATGAGCATCCGTTGCTGTGTACGCTGGAAAAAGCCTGATCGGCGTCGTGCCATTCCGGCATGAACTGTAGGGCGATAATTGGGGGAGGTGCCTAATGCTCAATCAAGAACTGGAACTCAGTTTAAACATGGCTTTCGCCAGAGCGCGTGAGCACCGTCATGAATTTATGACCGTCGAGCATCTGTTACTGGCATTGCTCAGTAACCCGTCGGCCAGAGAGGCACTGGAAGCCTGTACGGTGGATATTGTGGCTCTGCGTCAGGAGCTCGAAGCCTTCATCGAACAAACCACGCCGGTGCTGCCGGTAACGGAAGAAGAGCGCGACACGCAACCAACGCTCAGCTTTCAGCGGGTATTGCAGCGCGCGGTTTTCCACGTTCAGTCGTCCGGCCGCAGCGAAGTGTCCGGCGCGAATGTGCTGGTGGCTATTTTCAGCGAGCAAGAATCGCAGGCGGCCTATCTGCTGCGCAAGCACGAAGTCAGCCGTCTCGACGTGGTGAACTTTATCTCCCACGGCACGCGTAAAGATGAACCGGGCCAGTCGCAGGGGCCTGAAAATCAGATCAACGAAGAGCAGGCAGGCGGGGAGGAGCGTATGGAAAACTTCACCACCAATCTTAACCAGCTTGCTCGCGTTGGCGGTATCGATCCGCTGATCGGCCGCGACAAAGAGCTGGAGCGTACGGTTCAGGTACTCTGCCGCCGCCGCAAAAACAACCCGCTGTTAGTGGGAGAGTCGGGCGTCGGTAAAACCGCCATTGCTGAAGGTCTCGCCTGGCGCATCGTGCAGGGCGACGTGCCGGAAGTGATGAAAGACTGCACCATCTATTCGCTGGATATCGGTTCGCTGCTGGCCGGTACGAAATACCGCGGCGATTTTGAAAAGCGCTTCAAAGCGCTGCTGAAACAGCTGGAGCAGGATGAAAGCAGCATCCTGTTTATCGATGAAATCCATACTATCATCGGCGCCGGCGCCGCGTCCGGCGGGCAGGTCGACGCCGCGAACCTGATTAAACCGCTGCTGTCGAGCGGCCGGATTCGCGTGATGGGTTCCACGACCTATCAGGAATTCAGCAACATTTTTGAGAAAGATCGCGCGCTGGCGCGTCGTTTCCAGAAAATCGACATCACCGAGCCGAGCATTGATGAAACGGTGCAGATCCTGAATGGACTGAAGCCGAAGTACGAAGCGCATCACGATGTGCGCTATACCGCGAAAGCGGTGCGTGCGGCGGTGGAGCTGGCGGTGAAATATATCAACGATCGTCATCTGCCTGATAAGGCGATCGACGTTATCGATGAGGCGGGTGCGCGCAGCCGACTGATGCCGGTCAGCAAGCGTAAGAAAACCGTCAACGTAGCGGATATCGAATCGGTCGTGGCGCGTATCGCCCGTATCCCGGAGAAAAGCGTCTCCGCGACCGATCGCGATACGCTGAAAAACCTGGGCGAGCGGCTGAAAATGCTGGTGTTCGGGCAGGACAAGGCCATCGAGGCGCTGACCGAAGCGATCAAAATGAGCCGCGCGGGTCTGGGCCACGAGCGCAAGCCGGTAGGTTCATTCCTGTTCGCCGGTCCGACCGGGGTGGGTAAAACCGAGGTTACGGTTCAGCTGGCGAAGGCGCTGGGCATCGAGCTGCTGCGTTTTGATATGTCCGAATATATGGAACGTCATACCGTTAGCCGTCTGATCGGCGCGCCTCCGGGCTATGTCGGCTTCGACCAGGGCGGCCTGCTGACGGATGCGGTGATTAAGCATCCGCACGCGGTGGTGCTACTGGATGAGATTGAAAAAGCGCATCCTGATGTATTTAACCTGCTGCTGCAAGTGATGGATAACGGCATGCTGACGGACAATAACGGACGCAAAGCGGATTTCCGCAACGTGGTGCTGGTGATGACCACCAACGCCGGCGTGCGTGAAACCGAGCGTAAATCGATCGGCCTTATCCATCAGGATAACAGCACCGATGCGATGGAAGAGATCAAGAAGATCTTTACGCCGGAGTTCCGTAACCGCCTCGACAATATTATCTGGTTCGATCATCTCTCCGCTGAGGTGATCCATCAGGTGGTGGATAAGTTCATCGTGGAATTGCAGGCGCAGCTGGACGCCAAGGGCGTTTCGCTGGAGGTCAGCGACGAAGCGCGTGAATGGCTGGCGAAGAAAGGTTATGACAAAGCGATGGGCGCGCGTCCGATGGCGCGCACCGTGCAGGAAAACCTGAAGAAACCGTTGGCGAATGAGCTGCTGTTCGGTTCGCTGGTGGAAGGGGGATCGGTTTCGGTGGCGCTCGATAAAGAGAAGAACCAGCTGACCTACCATTTCGTCAGCGCCGAAAAACGCAAAACGGAAGGCACCGTGCATTAAGTCGGCGCCAGAGCAAAAGGCCGGATGCTTCCGGCCTTTTTACTTTTTCCGACAAGCGTAAAAGCGTAAATGCCAGAAATGCGAAAGGCCGGATTATCCGGCCTTTTTTTATCAGTCAGGCGTTAATATCGCAATTAACGCAGCACTTCTATTAACGACTACGGAAGACAATGCGGCCTTTGCTCAGGTCGTACGGGGTCAGCTCAACAGTGACTTTGTCGCCCGTCAGAATGCGGATATAGTTTTTACGCATTTTACCGGAGATATGAGCGGTAACCACGTGTCCGTTTTCTAATTCCACGCGGAACATGGTGTTAGGTAACGTATCAAGTACGGTACCCTGCATTTCAATATTGTCTTCTTTGGCCATCGAATCCTCTGGGTGGACTTCCAAGTTTTGAACCGGCAAGATAATGCCGAATTCCACGAATTATGTAAAGAATAGTTGGTTATTAGACCAACGCCCGCATGCACCTGTAGCGCAGCATACAAGCATAACTTTCGTCGTCTGATGACAGTGACGCTAGCGAGGGGGAACAGCGGCTAAGAATCTGTTAACCGGTCATAACCAGAAATAACAGTTCCAGAGATGCGTGGTGATTCCCAGCCTGGTAATTCCGATGCGCTGACGCGATAAACGGACGACATACCAAACTTCCCTATTATACCACCATTCATCACGGTTGCGTGTAAAACATCTATCCACCAGCGAAAAGCGTGTCGGTCTGCCAGCATTCATCGCTAACCGGCGCGTGCGCCAGGCGGCTAAGCGCCAGCAAATAGTCGATGCGCGGGATCTCTCTCGCGCCGAGAGAGGCGGTATGCGGATTCAGCACCTGACAATCGATAAGCTGACCGCCATGCTGTTTAAAGTGTTGGCAAAACACCAGCAGCGCGGTTTTAGAGGCGTTTTCGCGGCGGCTGAACATCGATTCGCCGCAGAAAAGCTGCCCCAGCGCCAGGCCATACATGCCGCCGACCAGCTCATCCTCAAACCAGACCTCGACGGAGTGGGCGTGGCCCAGATCGTACAGGCGACCCCAGGCGCGTTTGACTTCCGGTGTGATCCAGGTTCCCTCATCGCGTGCGCTGGCGCAGCCTTCGATCACCTCGGCGAATGCGCGGTTCATGGTAACGGAGTAGGGCGAGCGGCGATGAAAGCGTTTCATGCTGCGGCTGAAATGAAAGGCGTCCGGCAACAGGACGGCGCGCGGATCGGGCGACCACCATAAAATCGGATCGCCCGGCGAAAACCAGGGGAAAATGCCACGGTGATAAGCGTTGAGAAGGCGCGCCGGGCTTAAGTCGCCGCCCATCGCCAGCAGGCCGTTAGGTTCACGCAGCGCCATTTCCGGCGGCGGAAAATTAAGCGATTCACGTGAGAGCTGAATCAGTCGCATTTCTGGAGTTCCCACTGTGTCGAGAGCTATGACTATAGCGTAATTCGCTGCTGAAAATGCCAGTAGCGGCCGCGTTTTGACAACAATTCGTGATGGCTTCCCTGCTCGATAATCTCACCTTCATCCATCACATAAATCCGGTCGACTTCACTCAGTCCCTGCAGGCGATGGGTTATCACGATCACCGTTTTATCTGCGGTGAGGCGCGCCAGCAGCGCCAGAATATGTTTTTCCGTTTCAGCATCCAACCCTTCGGTAGGTTCGTCAAGCAGCATTATCGGACTCTTGTGCAGCAGCGCACGCGCGATCGCCAGACGCCGCAATTCACCGCCGGAGAGCTGGCGGCCGCCTTCGCCCAGCCAGGCGTTTAGCCCTTCATTGCCGCTTAGCAACTTCTCCAGCCCAACCTGCTTCAGCACCGCGCACAGCGCTTCATCGCCGCTATCGGGCGCAGCCAGCAGTAAATTATCGCGCAGCGTCTGATTAAACAGGTGCACGCGCTGGCTGACCACGCTAATCTCCGCGCGCAGCGCAGGCTCGCTCCACGCGCTCAGCGGCATATCCGCCAGGCGAATTTCGCCCATCTGCGGGTCCCAGGCGCGCGTCAGCAGCTGCAACAGCGTCGTTTTGCCGCAGCCGGTCGGCCCCAGCAGCGCGACGGTTTCGCCGGGCTGAACGGTCAACGACAGATTACGCAGCGTCGGCGCCACGGCGTTGGGGTAAGAGAAGGACACGTCGGTTATCACCAATGCGCCGTGAGCGCTGGGGGAAACGCGCTTATCTTCAGGGAAAACGACGGCGGGGCGCTGGCCGATAATCTGTTGGATACGGCTGGCGGAAGCGATAACCTGACCGAGATGCAGGAACGCCGCACCTACCGGCGCCAGCGCCTCGAAAGCCGCCAGCGCGCAGAAAACGAACAGGGCGACCAGCGCGCCCGGCTGCGTGTATTGACCAACGCCGCTCGCGCTGAGCCAGAGCAGCAGCGTCACCGTCGCGCCGCTGATCAGCAACAGCAGCGCCTGTGACAGACCCGTCAGGCTCGCCTGTCGACGCTGCGCCCGCTGCCAGTTTTCTTCCGTTTCATCCAGCTGCGAACGGCTTGCCTCGACGTCGCCATACAGCGCAAGCTCCGCCTGCGCCTGGAGCCAGCGGGTGAGCTGCAGACGATAGCGCGCGCGCTGCGCGGTGATGGTTTCGCCAGCCGGACGACCGATACGATAAAACAGCGGCGGCAACAGTAGCAGCGTCAGCAGCATAATCCCGCCCAGCGTCAGCGCCAGCGCGCCGTCGAGCCAGCTAAGACCGACGGTCACGACAATAATGACCATCAACGCGCCGATAAAAGGCGAAATGATGCGCAGATAGAAATGGTCAAGGGTATCGACATCGGCGACAAAGCGGTTAAGCAGGTCGCCCTGACGAAAGCGCGCGACGCCCGCCGGCGCCAGCGGCAGCAGGCGACTGAAGGTAAAGACGCGCAGATGCTGCAATACCCGGAAGGTGCCGTCATGGCTGACCAGCCGCTCAAAATAGCGCGCGACGGTGCGTATGATGGCCGCGCCGCGTACGCCCGCCGCAGGCAACATATAGTTAAAGCTATAGAGGCCGGCGGCGCCCGCCAGCGACGAGGCGGCGAGGAACCAACCGGACAGGGTCAGCAGCCCGGTGCTGGCCAGCAGCGTAACGATAGCCAGTACGATGCCCAGCGCCAGGCGCCAGAAATGGCGGCGCCAGAGCCGCAGGAAAGGTCGCAATGTCATCATTATGCCTGTTCCTCCTGACGATGGTTCAGCAGGGCGGCGAAGGGTCCCTGCTGCTGAGTCAGCTGTTGCCAGCTGCCGCGTTGAACAAGCCGCCCGTCGCGCATTACCCAGATTTCATCCCACTGCGCCAGCTCAGTAAGCTGATGCGTCACCATTAGCGTGGTTTGCTGATGCGACGCGGTGCGCAGCGCCCGCATAACATGCTGCTCGCTGCGGGCGTCCAGGCTGGCGCCCGGCTCATCCAGCAGTAGCAGGCGGCATGACTTCAGCAGCGCGCGCGCCACCGCGATGCGCTGCGCCTGACCGACGGAGAGACCCGCGCTCTGATCGCCGACAGCGCTCTCCAGCCCCTGTGGCAGGCGCGCAATAAATTCCGCTACGCCCGCCAGCGCAAGCGTTTCCTCCAGTCGCGCTGCGGAAACCTGTTGACCGTTAAGGATGTTATCCCGCACCGTCGCGCCCGGCAGGTGTGGGTTTTGTCCCACCCAGGCGACGACGTGATGCCAGCTGCGCCGCTGCAGATCGCGCAACTCATGCCCGTTGATGCGCAGGGATCCCTGATAGGGCAGAAAGCCCAGCAGCGCGTTGATCAGCGAACTTTTTCCCGCGCCGCTCTGTCCGACCAGCGCGACCCGGCGGCCCGGCGGCAGCGTGAAATCGAGCGGCCCGGCCAGCGGCGCGCCGTCCGGCGCCGTGATAATCAGTCCCTCAGCCTCAATATGCAGAGGCTGGTCGGCTGGCAAAGCCTGTTCGCCTTCAGCGGACGCCGGGGTGGGGTGAGAAGCAAGGAAATGATGCAGCGCGTCAGCCGCGCCGACCGCCTGCGCTTTGGCGTGATAAAAAGCGCCGAGGTCGCGCAGCGGTTGAAAAAATTCCGGCGCCAGAATTAACGCGAGGAAACCAGCGAACAGTGTCACCTGGTGACCGTAGTGGCCGAAATCGAGCTCGCCCAGATAGGAGAAACCAAAATAAACGGCGACGACGGCGATAGAGATCGAAGCGAAAAACTCCAGCACCGCCGAAGAGAGAAACGCCAGCCGCAGCACCTCCATGGTGCGCTGCCGGAAATCCTCCGACGCGGTGGCGATGGCACGCGTTTCCGCCGCGCCGCGATGAAACAGGCGCAGCGTATCCAGCCCGCGTAGCCGGTCAAGGAAATCGCCGCTCAGACGCGCCAGCGCCTGAAAATTACGTCGGTTCGCATCGGCGGCCCCCATGCCGACCAGCGCCATAAACAGCGGGATCAGCGGCGCCGTCGCCAGTAAAATCAGCCCGGCTACCCAATTGACAGGAAAAATCACCAGCAAAATCAGCGCAGGAATCAGTACGGCGAGGCTCATCTGCGGCAGGTAGCGGGCGTAGTAATCCTGCATCTCTTCCAGCTGCTCCAGCAGCAGCGTTGCCCAGCTACCGGCAGGTTTGCCCTGAATCCAGGCGGGGCCAAGCTGATGCAGACGATCGAGCACCTGCTTGCGCAGCGCGCGGCGGATGCTCTCTCCCGCCCGATAGCCGACCTGTTCGCGCAGCCAGACGAGCAGGGCGCGCAGAACAAAACAGAACAACAGCAGCAGCATTGACGGCAACCACTGCTCGCGCGGCTGGTGAGCGCTGATTAACTGATGCATCAGCGTCGCCAGCAGCCAGGCCTGAGCAATAATCAGCAGCGCGCTGGCTACGCCGAGCAACGTAGAGAGGGTGGTCCAGGGGCGAGCGTAAACGCGCTGTTGACGCAGCCAGCGGGTAAGTTGATGTTGACGTTTCTTTTCCATTCGGGGCCGTTTCATCAGAAAAACAGGCTGGCCGATATCGCCAGAGAATATGCCAGCAGAGGCGCTGCAATGTAGCATGGCGGCAAGAAAAAAGGCGACTGTTCAACAGTCGCCTTCGGTAATTAAGATCAGTTAATTAACAAGTTACTTATCGTTTTTAACCAAACCGTCCAGATAGCGTTCGGCATCCAGCGCGGCCATACAGCCGGTGCCAGCGGAAGTGATCGCCTGACGGTAGGTGTGGTCCATCACATCGCCGGCGGCGAAGACGCCAGGGATGCTGGTTTGCGTCGCATTGCCTTGCAGGCCGGACTGCACCTTGATATAGCCGTTTTCCAGCTCCAGCTGACCGGCGAAAATAGCGGTGTTCGGGCTGTGGCCGATAGCGACAAACAGGCCCGCGACCTCCAGCACCTCCGTCTGCGCCGGGTTTTGCGTCGCGCGCAGGCGCACCGACGTGACCCCCATCTGATCGCCCATCACTTCATCCAGCTCGCGATCGGTGTGCAGCACAATATTGCCGCTGCTCACTTTTTCCATCAGTCGGTTAATCAGGATCTTCTCGGCACGGAACGTATCGCGACGATGAATCAAATGCACTTCAGAGGCGATGTTAGAGAGATAAAGCGCCTCTTCCACAGCGGTGTTGCCGCCGCCGACGACAGCGACCTTCTGCTTGCGATAGAAAAAGCCGTCGCAGGTCGCGCAGGCGGAAACGCCTTTACCCTTGAACGCCTCTTCGGAAGGCAGGCCCAGATAACGCGCGGAGGCGCCGGTAGCGATAATTAACGCATCGGCAGTGTATTCGCCGCTGTCGCCGATGAGACGAAACGGACGGTTTTGCAGATCGACAGTATGAATATGGTCGAAGATGATCTCGGTGTTGAACTTCAACGCATGCTCATGCATCCGCTCCATCAACAGCGGACCGGTCAGATCGTTGGGATCGCCAGGCCAGTTCTCAACGTCGGTAGTCGTGGTTAGCTGACCGCCTTTTTCCAGGCCGGTGATCATCACCGGATTCAGGTTAGCGCGCGCAGCGTAAACGGCTGCGGTATAGCCCGCCGGACCAGAGCCCAGAATAAGCAATTTACTGTGTTTGGCCGTGCCCATGAGATCCTCATTAATTTACTGGCAATATGGAGCCAGATTGTAGGGAATTTACTGGCGCAAAAAAAGCATTCTGCGATTTTGTTAACAATTGATGCAAAAGGTTTAATCAATGGGCGTCGGGCGGCAGAAGGATCGGCGCATAAAAGATGAAGTAAGCGTTCAGGCTTAGATAAAACCCCCAAAATATCCGGTTTAAATCAGTCATGCTGGCTGCGGGCTGGCATGTTCTCCTGATTTTCAATGTTTTGCTTTGACAATCGCCTGCGCTTTTGCGAAAACATTGTGGGAAGCAGAGAATATTTGGGCTATGTGAACAGGGTTTCATACCACTTTTTACGTTTAATGCCGGATAAACTCAGCCTGTCATCCGTAATGACGCATGGTGTGGACAGACAGCATGCGTCATGCGGATGGGCGCTGCAACAGCAACAGGCTCTATGTCTTCACTTACGAAAGACCCTGCACAATGATTACGTTCAGGGTATGGCAGGTAAAGGGAAGGAATGAAGAGAGACAATAATAATGGTAGACAATAAAAAACGCCCCGGTAAAGACCTCGACAGAATCGACAGAAATATCCTGAACGAGCTGCAGAAGGATGGTCGCATTTCCAACGTTGAACTTTCCAAACGCGTTGGGTTATCGCCCACGCCGTGCCTTGAACGCGTACGCCGCCTGGAACGTCAGGGATTTATTCTCGGCTATACCGCGTTGCTCAACCCGCACTATCTTGACGCCTCGCTGCTGGTTTTCGTTGAGATTACTCTGAATCGCGGCGCGCCCGACGTGTTTGAACAATTTAACGCCGCTGTGCAAAAACTTGAGGAAACTCAAGAGTGTCACCTGGTTTCCGGTGATTTTGACTACCTGCTGAAAACCCGCGTGCCAGATATGTCCGCCTATCGTAAACTGCTGGGCGAAACCCTGCTGCGCCTGCCGGGTGTTAACGATACGCGTACTTATGTGGTCATGGAAGAGGTGAAGCAGAGCAATCGTCTGGTGATTAAAACGCGGTAACACAGGGCAGGTGCAAAACCTGGTGGTATTCGGTACACTCCTGTGAATTCATACAGGCACAGCGTCGGTTAGCCCGGCGCTGTTTCCTTCATAGTTTACAGGTACCTGGAGAGTTCTCTTGAGCCAGGAATATACAGAAGATAAAGAAGTGTCTCTTAAGCCGCTTAGTAGTGGTCGCCGTCTGCTCGAAGCGTTGCTGATTCTCGTCGCGCTCTTTGCTGTCTATTTGATGGTGGCGCTGGTTAGTTTTAATCCTTCCGATCCCAGCTGGTCGCAGACCGCCTGGCATGAACCTATCCATAACCTGGGCGGCAGCGTCGGCGCCTGGCTGGCCGATACGTTGCTGTTCATTTTTGGCGTGATGGCGTACGCCATTCCACCGGTGATTCTGGGACTGTGCTGGATTACCTTCCGTCAGCGCGATCGTCAGGACTATATCGACTATTTCGCCGTCGGCCTGCGCCTGATAGGGGTGCTGGCGCTGGTGGTGACGACCTGCGGCCTCGCGGCGCTGAACGCGGATGATATCTGGTACTTCGCCTCCGGCGGGGTGATCGGCAGCCTGGTCAGCAGCGCGATGGCGCCTTATCTGAACGGCGCCAGCGGAACGCTGGCGTTGCTGTGCATCTGGGCCGCCGGCCTGACGCTCTATACCGGCTGGTCATGGCTGACCATTGCCGAAAAAATCGGCGCGGTAGTGATGGGCGTGCTGACGTTCGCCAGCAACCGTTCACGTAATGACGATGCCTGGTATGAGGACGAGGAAGAAGCGCCTGCGCCGGTTATTAAGCGCGTCGTGCAGCTTGAAGAAGAGGACGATGTGCTGTTGACGCCGCCGCGCAGGCTCTCCGCCACTGACGATATCGACGAGGAAGACGATCCGCTGTTTGCCCGCGCCGACGACGCCGTAGCCGCCGACCCGCAGCCGCCGACGTCTGGCGCGCCGTCACAGCCCGCCATTACTCAATCCGCAGCGGCGCCTGCGGCAGCTATGGTTCCGGCCAACGCTGCCGCAGCATCGGCGCTGGCGCAAACGGGCGCTGCCGCAGCTGCCTTGTCTCAGGCCGCTGCGCCGGTGGCGCAACCGACCCCGCCGTCTCAATCTGCCGCCGTTCAGCCGCCGCAGAACGCGACCTTTGGCGCGTCGTCTGCATCCGCAGCCTCTTCCACGCCGCAGCCGCAAATGCATCACGCCGTGCGGCCGGAAAGCGACAGCGCCGAGCCGCCGCTTTACCGGTTTGAAATGCCGCAGCAGACGCCCGCCGCCTTTACGCCGCACATTGAGGATGACGAAGGTCCTCAGATGGGGAACTGGCAGGAGGCGACGGCGTCAGCAACCGTTCAGAATGCCGCTGCTGCCGCCGCAGCGGGCGCCGCATCTTCATCGATGGCCGCGCCCTTTATGCCTGTCAGCGCGCCGGAAGAGAGCAATCCGCAAATCAAACAGGGCATTGGACCTGAACTGCCGCGCCCGAAACCGGTTAAGCTCCCTACGCGCCGCGAGCTGGCTTCTTACGGTATAAAACTGCCTTCTCAACGTCTGGCGGAAGAGAAAGCCCGCCAGGAGGCGCAACAACAGGCCGCTCCCCAGCAGGACGAGGAGCAGGCCGCAGCTCAGGAAGAGACGCAGTTGCGCGACGCCTTTATGGCGCAGCAGAAAGCGCGCTACGGCGAAGAGTACGCCAGCGAAGATGACGAAGGCGCATCAGAGCAGGCGGCGCTGGCGCAGCAGTTCGCCCAGCAGCAGCAACAGCGTTATGCGCAGCCGCAGCCTTCTCAAGCGGCGCCGTCTCAAGCGCAAACCGCGCTGACGCAGCCGCAAGAGCGCGCGTCATCGCCCTTTACTCAGCCAGCTGACGCTAACTCTCAGCCGCATCAGGATGAAATGACAACGCCGCCGCGTGACATGCCTGGCTTTACGCTTGACCCCGCCACCGTTTTCGATTTTTCGCCGATGGAAGATCTGGTGGATGACGGTCCGGGCGAGCCGCTGTTTACCATTGCCGCCACGCCTGAGCCGGAGTTTTCGACTGACGAAGCGCAGTGGCAGCAGCCCGCTCAACGTGCCGAGCCGCATTATCACAGCGAACCGAACGTCGTGCCGGCGCCGCAGCCGGCGGTTCCGCCAGCCGCAGCGCCTTCCGCCGCCTGGCAAGGCGAGCCGCAGGCTGCGTTTGCTCCAGCGGAACAGTCAAACGTATCGCAGCCGCACTATTCATCCGTGGCGGAACCGGGCGAACCGGAAGCAGAGCCTCAAAGCTCGCTGAGCGACAGCCTGATTCATCCGTTCCTGATGCGCCACGAGCAGCCGTTGCATAAGCCGACGACGCCGTTGCCGACGCTTGATCTGCTGACATCGCCGCCTGCGGAAGACGAGCCGGTGGATATGTTCGCGCTGGAGCAAACCGCCCGTCTGGTGGAGGCGCGTCTGGCGGACTATCGCGTTAAAGCGGAAGTGGTCGGCATCTCTCCCGGTCCGGTTATTACCCGTTTCGAGCTGGATCTGGCGCCGGGCGTAAAAGCCGCGCGTATCTCCAACCTGTCGCGCGACCTGGCGCGTTCGCTGTCGGCGGTCGCGGTGCGCGTAGTTGAGGTGATTCCCGGCAAGCCGTATGTCGGTCTTGAACTGCCGAACAAGCGCCGTCAGACCGTTTATCTGCGCGAAGTGCTGGACTGCGCCAGCTTCCGCGATAATCCTTCGCCGCTTTCTGTTGTATTGGGGAAAGATATCGCCGGTCAGCCGGTGGTAGCCGATTTGGCTAAAATGCCGCACCTGCTGGTGGCGGGCACCACCGGGTCGGGTAAATCGGTCGGCGTAAACGCCATGATCCTCAGCATGCTCTATAAAGCCACCCCTGAAGAGGTGCGCTTTATTATGATCGACCCCAAAATGCTGGAGCTGTCGGTCTATGAAGGCATTCCTCATCTGCTGACGGAAGTGGTTACCGACATGAAGGATGCGGCGAACGCGCTGCGCTGGAGCGTCGGTGAGATGGAGCGGCGCTATAAGTTGATGTCCGCTCTTGGCGTGCGTAACCTGGCGGGCTATAACGAGAAAATCGAGCAGGCAGAAGCGATGGGACGGCCGATCCCCGACCCGTTCTGGAAGCCGGGCGACAGCATGGATACCCTGCCGCCGACGCTGGAAAAACTGCCTTATATCGTCGTGATGGTGGATGAGTTCGCCGATCTGATGATGGCCGTAGGCAAAAAGGTGGAGGAGCTGATCGCGCGTCTGGCGCAGAAAGCGCGTGCGGCAGGTATTCACCTTGTACTGGCGACGCAGCGACCCTCGGTGGATGTCATTACCGGTCTGATTAAGGCCAACATCCCAACGCGCATCGCCTTTACCGTATCGAGCAAAATCGACTCGCGCACCATTCTCGATCAGGGCGGCGCCGAATCGCTGCTGGGCATGGGCGATATGCTTTATATGCCGCCGAACTCCTCGATTCCGGTGCGTGTTCACGGCGCTTTCGTGCGCGATCAGGAAGTGCATGCCGTAGTACAGGACTGGAAAGCGCGCGGACGCCCGCAATATATCGACAGCATCACCGCTGGCGAAGAGGGCGAAGGCGGCAGCCTGGGTCTGGAAGGCGATGAAGAACTGGATCCGTTGTTCGATCAGGCGGTTTCGTTCGTGGTGGAAAAACGCCGCGCCTCTATTTCCGGTGTACAGCGTCAGTTCCGCATCGGTTACAACCGCGCGGCGCGCATTATCGAGCAGATGGAAGTGCAGGGCATCGTTTCGCCGCCGGGCCATAACGGCAACCGTGAGGTTCTGGCGCCACCGCCGCACGAAATGTAATAAAACGGCTTTTGCGCTGTCAGAGAGTAAACGGGCCGGATTACCGGCCCGTTGTTTATTTAAGCACCAGACAGCGCCCGCCGCGGCGCTTTCAGCATATTCTCCTGTCGGGAAGCGTGTTGTCAGTCTAATGTGTAATAAGGCCGCCGCTTATTTGCGGGATAAAACGACTTAAAAAGGAATCGGTAGTCATGAAAAAATTAGTACTTGCTTGCGGTTTGCTTTCAGCACTGACTTCAGCCGGCGCGCTGGCCGATGCCTCCAGTGAATTACAGCAACGCCTGGATAAGGTGAGCAGTTTCCATGCCAGCTTCAGCCAAAAGGTCACCGACGGCAGCGGGTCTAACGTACAGGAAGGCGAGGGCGAGCTGTGGGTTAAGCGTCCCAACCTGTTCAACTGGCATATGACCGCGCCCGATGAAAGCGTGATCGTTTCAGATGGCAAAACGCTGTGGTTCTATAATCCTTTTGTTGAGCAGGTCAGCGCCACCTGGCTGAACAGCGCCACCAGCAATACGCCGTTTATGCTGATTGCACGCAATCAGCGCAGCGACTGGCAGCAATATAATGTCAAACAGCAGGGCGACACCTTTGAGCTGACCCCTAAAACCAGCGCGGGCAACCTCAAACAGTTTATGATTAACGTCTCTGGCAACGGCACTATTAATCAATTCAGCGCCGTTGAGCAGGATGGACAGCGCAGCAGCTACACGCTGAAAAGCCAGAACAACGGGCCGGTCAGCGCGGACAAATTTACCTTTACGCCACCAAAAGGGGTGACGGTAGACGATCAACGTCAGTGAGGTTGAGTTGAGTAATCTCTCCCTTGATTTTTCGACAGAGCAGTTTCAGCCCTTGGCCGCGCGCATGCGGCCAACTAAGCTGGAGCACTATATCGGGCAACAGCATTTGCTGGCGCCCGGTAAACCCTTAACGCGCGCCATCGAAGCGGGCCATCTGCATTCGATGATCCTGTGGGGGCCGCCCGGCACCGGTAAAACCACACTGGCCGAGCTGATTGGCCGCTACGGCAATGCCGATGTTGAGCGCATCTCTGCCGTCACGTCCGGCATTAAAGAGATCCGCGAAGCCATTGAGCGCGCGCGCCAGAACCGTCAGGCGGGACGCCGCATGATCCTGTTCGTCGATGAGGTGCACCGCTTTAATAAAAGCCAGCAGGACGCTTTCCTGCCGCATATTGAAGACGGCACCATTACCTTTATCGGCGCCACTACCGAAAATCCCTCTTTCGAGCTGAATTCCGCATTGTTGTCGCGTGCGCGCGTTTATCTGCTGAAATCCCTGACGACGGAGGAGATTGAAACGGTGCTGGAACAGGCGCTGACCGATAGTGAACGTGGTTTAGGCAGAGAGGATATCGACCTGCCGCCAGCTACCCGGCGCATGATTGCCGAGCTGGTTAACGGCGATGCGCGCCGTGCGCTGAATACGTTGGAAATGATGGCGGATATGGCGGAAAGCGATGCACAAGGTAAGCGCATACTGACGCCGCAACTGCTAAATGAGGTTTCCGGCGAGCGCGCCGCGCGCTTTGATAATAAGGGCGACCGTTATTACGATCTGATCTCCGCGCTGCATAAGTCGGTACGCGGTTCCGCGCCGGACGCGGCGCTTTACTGGTATGCGCGCATTATCACCGCGGGCGGCGATCCGCTCTATGTAGCGCGACGTTTGCTGGCGATCGCTTCTGAAGATGTCGGCAACGCCGATCCGCGCGCAATGCAGGTCGCCATTGCCGCCTGGGACTGCTTTACGCGCGTCGGTCCGGCAGAGGGCGAGCGCGCCATAGCGCAAGCGATTGTCTATCTTGCCTGCGCGCCGAAAAGCAATGCGGTCTACACCGCTTTTAAAGCGGCGTTGCGCGACGCCCGCGAAAAGCCGGACTTTGACGTGCCAGAACATTTGCGCAACGCCCCGACCCGTCTGATGAAAGAGATGGGACTCGGCAAAGCGTATCGCTATGCGCATGACGAACCGAATGCCTACGCCGCCGGAGAGGACTACTTTCCGCCGGAGATGGCGCAGACGCGCTACTATCAGCCCACCAGTCGCGGGCTGGAAGGTAAAATTGGCGAAAAGCTCGCCTGGCTGTCGGAGCAGGATCAAAATAGCCCGACAAAACGCTACCGCTAATTCAGACGTTGCGGTAAGGTTAGCGCAATAGCCAGGTGGACCCTGAAGGAACGCTTTGGTTCAACACCTTTTTTTAATCACAGTAAGCACAGGATAAGCATGCTCGATCCCAATCTGCTGCGTAACGAGCCAGACGCAGTCGCAGAAAAACTGGCACGCCGAGGATTTAAACTGGATGTGGAAACGCTCGTCTCGCTTGAGGAGCGTCGCAAAGTGCTGCAGGTTGAAACCGAAAATCTGCAGGCCGAGCGTAACGCCCGCTCCAAATCCATCGGGCAGGCTAAAGCGCGCGGAGAAGATATTGAGCCACTGCGTCAGGAAGTGAACGCCCTGGGCGAGCGTCTGGACAAGGCGAAAGCTGAGCTGGACGCGTTGCAGAATGAGATCCGCGACTTCTCTCTCGCGCTGCCTAACCTGCCGGCGGATGAAGTGCCGCTGGGTAAAGATGACTCCGAAAACCAGGAAATCAGCCGCTGGGGCGAGCCGCGCCAGTTCGATTTTCCGGTACGCGATCATGTCGATCTCGGCGAAATGGCGAAAGGCCTGGATTTTGCCGCCGCAGTGAAGCTCACCGGTTCACGTTTTGTGGTGATGCAGGGCCAGATTGCGCGTCTGCATCGCGCGCTGAGCCAGTTTATGCTCGATCTGCATACTCAGCAGCACGGCTATACCGAAACTTACGTGCCGTACCTGGTTAACCATGCGACCCTGTATGGCACCGGCCAGCTGCCAAAATTCGGCGAAGATCTGTTTCATACCCGTCCGCTGGAAGAAGAAGCGGACAGCAGCAACTATGCGTTGATCCCGACCGCGGAAGTGCCGCTGACCAACCTGGTGCGCGACGAAATCGTCGAGGAAGAGTCCCTGCCGATTAAACTCACTGCCCATACGCCTTGCTTCCGTGCCGAAGCGGGTTCCTATGGCCGTGATACGCGCGGACTGATCCGTATGCACCAGTTCGATAAAGTCGAGATGGTGCAGATCGTTCGTCCTGAAGACTCTATGCAGGCGCTGGAAGAACTGGTCGGCCATGCTGAAAAAGTGCTGCAGCTGCTGAATCTGCCGTATCGTAAAGTGCTGCTCTGCACCGGCGATATGGGCGCAGGCGCGGCGAAGACGTACGATCTGGAAGTGTGGCTGCCGGCGCAGAACACTTACCGCGAGATCTCATCCTGCTCTAACTGCCAGGATTTCCAGGCGCGTCGCATGCAGGCGCGCTGCCGCAGCAAGCACGACAAAAAACCGCGTCTGGTGCATACGCTGAACGGCTCTGGCCTGGCGGTAGGCCGTACGCTGGTCGCGGTGCTGGAAAACTATCAGCAGGCGGATGGACGTATTGAAGTGCCGGAAGTGCTGCGCCCTTATATGGGCGGCTTAACCATGATTGGTTAATCATACTTTCAGCTATTTAAGCCCGCCGATATCGGCGGGCTTTTTTATATGCGCTTTATAAACGACAGATCTGATTTTCATTTATAAAGGGCGATGTTTACCGGCTAATAACAGAAAGACAAGCGTTTTGCATTCCCTTTCATTAAACGTTGCGCTCCGCTATAAGTACAAAGAACAAAAAAATAAATATATCGACTTTCATCGGCGCTGTTTTAATCAACTCATTGAATTACTAAGCTATTATCGAACGAAGCGATCAGAAATTGCCGCCGCTGCGCTGTTATAGATAAAAAAATTAAATCGCCCTAAAGCAAATTGTGCCACCGTTAAATTCCACGCATTGACATCAAAAACAGAAGTGGCAATATTCGCGCACTTTCTCTCACTTCCCTGTGACTTAACCGATGTCCACCTGGTCTCGTCCCGTTGTGCTGCTGCTCTGCGGCCTGCTGCTGTTAACGGTCTCTATTGCCGTGCTTAATACTCTTGTGCCCCTGTGGCTGACTCACGACAGCTTGCCGACCTGGCAGGTAGGTATGGTTAGCTCGTCCTGGTACGCCGGTAACCTTATTGGTACGCTGCTGGCCGGCTGGCTGATTAAGCATTACGGCTTTAACCGCAGCTATTATCTCGCTTCGCTGGTCTTTGCCGTCTCGACCGCCGCGCTGGGCATGAATGAAGGATTCTGGAGCTGGACGCTGTGGCGCCTGGCGGCGGGCATCGGCTGCGCCTGGATTTGGGTGGTGGTTGAAAGCGCTTTGCTCTGTAGCGGGACGTTGCGTAATCGCGGTCAACTGCTGGCGGCTTACATGATTGTCTATTACCTGGGCACCGTTGCCGGACAGCTAATGATTAGCAAGATGCCTACAGGTCTGACACACGTTCTGCCATGGGTCACCGCAGTGATCGTGACCGGCGTGCTGCCGATTATCTTTATGAAGATTACGCCGGCAGCGAATGAAGATGATGGCGCGCCGGGCCGCATTTGGCCGATGCTGCGTCGTCGCAGCTCAAGGCTGGGCATTAACGGCTGCATTATTTCCGGTATTGTGCTGGGATCGCTGTATGGCCTGATGCCGCTCTATCTTTCCCATCAGGGCATCAGCGACGCTAACGTGGGATACTGGATGGCGCTGTTGGTCAGCGCCGGGATTGTTGGCCAGTGGCCAGTTGGACGCCTGGCTGACCGCTACGGTCGTCTTCTGGTGCTGCGCGTGCAGGTGTTTATCGTCATCCTCGGGGCCATTGCCATGCTGGGCAATACCGCGATGGTGCCAGCCCTGTTTATTCTGGGCGCGGCCGGTTTTACGCTGTATCCGGTGGCGATGTCGTGGGCCTGCGAAACCGTAAAGCATCATGAGCTGGTGGCGATGAACCAGGCGCTACTGTTGAGCTATACCATCGGCAGCCTGGCAGGACCCAGCATGACGGCAATGCTGATGCAGAACTATTCTGACCAGCTGCTGTTTGTGATGATCGCGGCGGTGGCGCTGGTCTATTTAGTGATGCTGCTGCGCAAAGCCGATCATCATGTTACGCCGGTGGCGCAGGCATAAAGCTGCTCAGCATCGGATATAAAAAAGGGCGACTAAAGTCGCCCTTTTTTGTTGGCCGCCAGGCTAGTAGGTCACCTTGTGCCCATAACCTTCCAGGATATGCTTGATGCGATCCATGGTATCCGCTTTGGGCGGTTTAACGCCGTCCAGCTTGTACTCCTCGCCCATGGCAGTCCATTTGTGTTTGCCCAGCTCATGGTAGGGCAGCAGCTCGATTTTCTCAACGTTCTTCATATCACGGGTAAATTCACCCAGGCGATGCGCGGAATCGTCATCATCCGTATAGCCCGGCACAATCACATAGCGTATCCAGGTGCGAATGCCTTTCTTCGCGAACCCTTTTTAGGGGCGTTAGCAGCGGCTGGGATGGTCAAAGGGTTAAATGCCTT
>OKNF01000119.1_pt1 | contig 21283 bp, 17 predicted proteins | sample 1613121 | NCBI WGS metagenome assembly OKNF01 (sample SAMN04436838, study PRJEB24849) | human gut metagenome | biome: human gut; feature: NICU; material: stool | host: Homo sapiens | place: USA: Saint Louis, MO | collected 2011-09-08
ATGTTCCCATGTGTAAAGAGTCAATTTGAACATCGTTTAAATTAGCATACTCAGGCAAGGGGGTACGGTTACGAGCGGGATTTTACTGCATGTCCTGCCGCTTTCTTCATGCGGCCGCCAGGCCGTTGGCCGCCTTGTAAACCGCAATGTCGCACCCTACCTGCTCGCCCGCCGTCAGGCAAGGCGGCAAACTCTGCAAAATCAGCGTTCACCCGCCGGTATCGCCGGTTCATCCTGCTTCAGCACGCGCACCAGATAGCGCCCATCTTCCGTCAGCCTGGCGCCGTGAATATCGGTTTCAAAGCCAGGATAGTGACGGCCAATCGCGCACAGCATTAACAGGAAATCGAGTACCGGGCGGCTCGCCTCGGTGATCCTCTCTCCCGGCATCACCAGCGGCACGCCGGGGGGATAAGGCAGGATCATATTAGCGGAAACGCGATCGATCATCTGGTCGATTTCCACCGTTTCCACTTCCCCTTTTACCTGTAGCTGAAACGCCTGATGCGGCGTCATCTTCATTTCCGGCAATACGTCGAAAGCTTTCAGCATCAGGCGCGGCAGATCGTGTTGACGGATCAGCTGATGAATGCCCTGCGCCAGCGTCTGAATACGCATATTGCGGTAGAAATCGGGATCTTCGGCATAGAGATCCGGCAGGATATTTTTCACACGCAGATTAAGATCGTAGGCGCGCTTAAAGTCCAGCAGCGCGCGCAGCAGCCCCATCGCCCGCGTTTTATCGATACCGATGCTGAACAGGAACAGCAGGTTGTACGGCCCGGTTTTTTCTACCACGATGCCGCGTTCGTCGAGGAACTTCGCTACCAGCGCCGCCGGGATCCCCTCGTCCGCCATCACCCCCTGCTCGCTCATGCCCGGCGTCAGAATGGTGACTTTGATCGGATCGAGATACATATGATCGCGATCTGCATCGGCAAAGCCGTGCCACTCCTCGTCGCCGGGCTGGATCGGCCAGCATTCCGCTTCATCAATGCCGTCCGGCTGCCAGATATCGAAGAACCAGCTGTCAGATTCTTCACGCAGTCGCTGCACCTCGCGGCGGAAGTGGAGCGCTCGTTCCACCGAACGGTTTATCAGCCGACGGCCAGGATTGCCACGCAGCATCGCCGCCGCCGTTTCGATCGAGGCGACGATCGAATAGTTGGGCGAAGTGGTGGTGTGCATCATATAGGCTTCATTAAAAGTCTGTTCGTCATAGTCGCCTTTAATATGGATCAGCGAAGCCTGAGAGAAAGCGGCCAGCAGCTTGTGCGTCGACTGAGTTTCATAAATCACTTTGCCGGGCGTGCGCTCGCCGCTCATGCCGCTTTTACCGGCGTAGATAGGATGGAAATTAGTGTAAGGCACCCAGGCGGAATCGAAATGGATCGACGGCACCTCCAGCGTCTCTTTGATATATTGGGTGTTATAGAGCAGGCCGTCGTAGGTGGAGTTAGTGATCACCGCATGTACCGGCCACGCGGCGTGTTCGGTTTGCGCCACCTTCAACGCGATGCTTTCGCGCGTGAATTCGCGCTTTGGAATACCGCCGAGAATGCCCAGCGCGTTGCGCGTCGGCTTCAGCCAGATCGGCACGATATCGCTCATCATCAGCAGATGGGTTAGCGATTTATGGCAGTTGCGATCCACCAGCATGGTGCTGCCCGCTGGCGCGGCGTACATGCCGACAATTTTATTCGAGGTGGAGGTGCCGTTGGTCACCATATAACTCTGCTCGGCGCCGAAGGTGCGGGCGATATACTCCTCCGCCTCCAGGTGCGGCCCGGTGTGATCGAGCAGCGAGCCCAGCTCGGTCACCGAAATCGACGTGTCCGCCTTCAGCGTGTTGGGGCCGTAGAAGTCGTAAAACAGCGTGCCTACCGGGCTTTTTTGGAAAGCGGTGCCGGCCATATGGCCTGGCGTGCAGAAGGTATATTTTCCCTCTTTCACATAGGTGAACAGCGCGCGGGTTAACGGCGGCGTAATGTTATCGATATATTCGTCGGTATACTGCCGGATGCGCTGGGCGATGTCCTCCGCCATATCGAGCGCGTACTCAAAGAACCACAGCGCCATGCGCATCTCATTGATGCTGATGTCCATTGTGGAGTGGGTATTGATAAAGGCGTAGAGCGGCAGGTACTCGTTAAGCTGATTAATCTCGCTGCATAAATCGAGACTGTACTCATCCCAGTCAAAAATCACGCCGCAAATGCGGGGATTATGCTCAATCAGCTTCACCAAATCATTGGCGTCTTTCGGATAGATCGGTTCAAGACCCTGATTTATCAGCGCCTGATGCAGCTGGCGCATGGGTTCATCTTTATAAAAAGCGTTATGCGGTCCCATTATCGCAATAATATTCAATTAGCACCTCCTGGCGATGGGCGATAAAGAATAAGCATAGCGAAGATGCGCAGCGGCAGGAGAAATGAAGCGACGAAGCGAGAATAATCCGCATCGAAAACGCTGAATGACGGTATAAAAAAGGCGGCCCGAAGGCCGCCTTTTTTTACGCGCTACGCATCATGCGTAGCCGTAGTTCATCAGACGATGATAGCGGCGGTTAAGCAGCTCTTCGGTGTTCAGCCCATCCAGTTCGGCGAGATCGGCCAGCAGCTGCGCTTTCAGCGAAGCGGCCACCGCCAGCGGATCGCGATGCGCGCCGCCCAGCGGTTCCGGGACAATCGCGTCGATCAAATCCAGTTCTTTCAGACGCGGCGCGATAATGCCCATCGCTTCCGCCGCCAGCGGCGCTTTATCCGCGCTTTTCCACAGGATAGAGGCGCAGCCTTCCGGTGAAATAACGGAATAGGTGCTGTACTGCAGCATGTTGACCTTGTCGCCCACGCCGATAGCCAGCGCGCCGCCGGAACCGCCCTCACCAATAACGGTGCAGATAACCGGCACTTTCAGGCCAGACATCTCACGCAGGTTGCGCGCAATCGCCTCAGACTGACCGCGCTCTTCCGCGCCCACGCCAGGGTAAGCGCCCGGCGTGTCGATAAAGGTAATGACAGGCATCTTGAAACGCTCGGCCATTTCCATCAGGCGCAGCGCTTTGCGATAGCCCTCCGGCGCCGGCATACCAAAGTTACGCCGAATCTTCTCTTTCGTTTCACGGCCTTTCTGATGGCCGATGATCATTACCGGACGTCCATCCAGACGCGCAATGCCGCCGACAATCGCCTTGTCGTCAGCGTAGGCGCGGTCGCCTGCCAGCTCGTCAAAGTCGGTAAACACGTTACGGACATAGTCCAGCGTGTAAGGACGCAGCGGATGACGCGCCAGCTGCGCGATCTGCCACGCGCCCAAATCGGCGAAGATTTTACGCGTCAGCTCTACGCTTTTTTCACGCAGACGCTGAATCTCTTCATCCAGATTAATATCGTGTTTTTCATCCTGACGGCCAACCGACTTCAGGGAGTCGATTTTCGCCTCCAGTTCTGCGATTGGCTGTTCAAAATCCAGGTAATTAAGACTCATAATGTTCCTGTTTTAGTCAAACTCCAGTTCCACCTGCTCCGATCCTATCAGCGATCGCAGGTCATTCAGCAAACGATCGCAGGGAGATACGCGCCATGCTGCGCCAAAACGCAGTCTGGCCCGCGCATCCGCTCTCTGATAGTAGAGATGTACCGGAATTGTCCCCGAACGATGGGGTTCCAGAGACTGACGGAGACGGTTTAAAAGCTGGTCATCAATTTGCCTGTCCGTCAGCGAGATAGCAAGTCCACGCGCATATTTTTCACGTGCTTCGTCGATATCCATCACTTCACGGGCGGTCATTTTAAGGCCCCCGCTGAAGTCATCAAAGCTGACCTGTCCGCTGACGATCAGGATACGGTCTTTTTCCAGCAGCTGCTGGTATTTATCAAGCGCATCTGTGAACAACATCACCTCCAGACGACCGGAACGATCATCCAGCGTGCAGATGCCAATACGGTTGCCGCGTTTAGTGACCATAACGCGGGCCGCCACCACCAAACCGGCCGCGGTAGTGATTTTACCGCGATCGGTCGGATGCATGTCTTTCAAACGCACGCCGCCGACGTAGCGTTCAATCTCTTTCAGATACTGGTTGATGGGATGGCCGGTCAGATAAAGCCCCAGCGTCTCCCGCTCGCCGTCCAGCCGCACCTGCTCCGGCCACGGCGTGATGCTGGCATAGGATTGCTCTACCTGCTCCGGCTCCTCCGCCAGTACGCCGAACATATCCGCCTGCCCGATCGCCTCCGCTTTGGCGTGCTGATCCGCCGCCTTCAGCGCATCGCCCAGCGCGCTCATCAGCGCCGCGCGATGCGGCCCCAGACGATCGAAGGCGCCCGACATGATCAGTTTTTCCATCACGCGGCGGTTGATTTTCTTCGGATCGGTGCGCGCGCAGAGATCGAACAGCTCGCGGAAGTAGCCATCTTTATTTCGCGCCTCAATGATCGCTTCGATCGGACCTTCACCGACGCCTTTAATGGCGCCGATGCCGTATACGATCTCGCCGTCATCGTTGACGTGGAACTGATAGAGGCCGGAGTTGATATCCGGCGGCAGCACTTTCAGCCCCATGCGCCAGCACTCATCCACCAGGCCGACCACTTTCTCGGTGTTGTCCATATCGGCGGTCATTACCGCCGCCATAAACTCGGCCGGATAGTGCGCCTTCAGCCACAGCGTCTGGTAAGAAACCAGCGCATAGGCGGCGGAGTGTGATTTATTGAAGCCGTAACCGGCGAATTTTTCCACCAGATCGAAGATTTTCATCGACAGCTCGCCGTCGATGCCCATGCTCTCCGCGCCCTCTTTAAACACCGAGCGCTGCTTGGCCATCTCCTCCGGCTTCTTCTTACCCATGGCGCGACGCAGCATATCCGCGCCGCCGAGCGTATAGCCCGCCAGTACCTGGGCGATCTGCATCACCTGTTCCTGGTAGAGAATGATGCCGTAGGTCGGTTCCAGCACCGGCTTCAGCGACTCATGCTGCCACTGAATATCGGGGTAGGAGATCGCTTCGCGCCCGTGCTTACGGTCGATAAAGTTATCCACCATTCCCGACTGCAACGGGCCGGGACGGAACAGCGCCACCAGTGCGATCATATCTTCGAAGCAGTCCGGCTTCAGACGCTTAATCAAGTCTTTCATGCCGCGCGATTCAAGCTGAAAAACCGCTGTGGTTTCCGCGCGCTGCAGCATATCAAAGCTTTTTTTATCATCCAGCGGAATCGCGGCGATATCGATCGGCGCCTCGCCCTGCTTCGCCCGGCGCGCATTAATCATATCCAGCGCCCAGTTGATGATGGTCAGGGTGCGCAGGCCGAGGAAGTCGAACTTCACCAGACCGGCGTATTCCACGTCGTTTTTATCAAACTGGGTAACCGGGTGGTTGCCGTTTTCATCGCAGTAGAGCGGCGCGAAGTCGGTGATTTTGGTCGGCGCGATCACGACGCCCCCGGCGTGCTTGCCGGCGTTGCGCGTCACCCCTTCCAGCTTGCGCGCCATATCGATCAGCGCCCTGACCTCTTCATCGGCCTCATAGATTTCCGGCAGCTGCGGCTCGGCGGCGAACGCTTTTTCCAGCGTCATACCCGGATCGGGCGGCACCAGCTTCGAGATGCGATCGACGAAACCGTAAGGATGGCCCAGCACGCGGCCCACGTCACGGATAACCGCTTTCGCCGCCATGGTGCCGAAGGTGATGATCTGCGATACCGCGTCGCGCCCGTACATATCGGCAACGTGTTCAATCACCTGATCGCGTTTTTCCATGCAGAAATCGACGTCGAAGTCGGGCATGGAGACGCGCTCCGGGTTCAGGAAGCGTTCGAACAGCAGGTCGAATTCCAGCGGATCGAGGTCGGTGATCTTCAGCGCATAGGCCACCAGCGAGCCGGCGCCCGAACCGCGTCCCGGTCCGACCGGAATGCCGTTATCTTTCGACCACTGGATAAACTCCATGACAATCAGGAAGTAGCCGGGGAAACCCATCTGGTTGATAACGTTAAGCTCGATCTCCAGACGTTCGTCATATTCCGGCCGCTTCTGCGCCCGAACCTCAGGATCGGGGAACAGGAACGCCAGACGCTCCTCCAACCCCTCGCGCGAACGCATCACCAGAAAGTCTTCGGTGGTCATCTCGCCGGTGGGGAATTTCGGCAGGAAATATTCGCCAAGCCGTACCGTGACGTTACAGCGACGGGCGATCTCTACGCTGTTTTCCAGCGCTTCCGGGATGTCGGAGAAGAGTTCGCACATCTCCTCCGCGCTGCGCATATATTGCTGCGGACTGTAGTTGCGCGGGCGTTTAGGATCGTCCAGCGTATAGCCGTCATGAATCGCGACGCGAATCTCATGCGCGTCGAAATCCTCTTCATTAATAAAACAGACTTCATTGGTCGCCACGACCGGAACGCCTTCCGCAATTGCCAGCTCGACGGCGGCATGCAGATAGCTTTCCTCATCAGGACGCCCGGTGCGGATCAGCTCCAGATAATAGCGATCGGGAAAGTGTTCCTGATAGAAGGCGAGACACTGCGCCACCAGCGCCTGATTGCCGCGAAGCAGGCTGCGGCCCACGTCTCCGCGGCGTCCGCCAGAGAGCAGAAGCAGCCCTTCGCTGAATTCCGCCAGCCAGTCGCGATCGATCGTTGGCCCGTTAACGCCGTAGCCGCGCTGGTAGGCGCGTGAAATCAGCAGCGTCAAATTCTGGTAGCCAGTATTGTTCATCGCCAGTACGGTGATTTGTGTCAGCTCGTCGCCCATCAGCTCGCTGGCGACGAGAAAATCGGCGCCGATAATCGGCTTAATGCCAGCGCCGTGCGCCGTACCGTAAAACTTCACCAGTCCGCACAGGTTGGTGAAATCCGTGATCGCCATCGCCGGCATACCGAGCGCGGCCGCTTTCTTCACCAGCGGGCCGGTCTTCGCCAGTCCGTCGACCATCGAATAATCGCTGTGGATACGCAGATGAATAAAACGTGGTTCGGCCATCTTTCTTTCCGGTTAACTGCAGCAAAGCGCGCTTAGCGCGCAGATTCAGCGGTGAGATGTTTTACTTCAAGGTCCAGGAGCGCATTGCGCACCGGCGCAAAACTACGACGATGGTGCGGCGTAGCGCCATGTTCTGTCAACATCGCCAGATGCTGTGCGGTGGGATAACCTTTATGCTGCGCAAAGCCATACTGCGGGAAAACATGATCCAGCTCCGCCATTTCGCGATCGCGCGTGACTTTCGCCAGAATGGAGGCCGCGCTGATTTCAGCGACCAGGCTATCCCCTTTCACCACCGCCATTGACGGCATCGGCAGCGCCGGACAGCGGTTGCCGTCGATCAGCACATAATCAGGCTGTATCGTCAGACCAGCGACGGCGCGCTGCATCGCCAGCATGGTGGCGTGCAGGATATTGAGCTGGTCGATCTCGTCCGGCTCGGCGCGTCCGAGGCTCCAGGCCAGCGCCTTCCCTTTGATTTCATCATACAGCGCCAGGCGCCGCTTTTCGCTGAGCTTTTTGGAGTCCGCCAGGCCGACGATGGGACGCGCGGGATCGAGGATCACCGCCGCCGTCACCACCGCGCCGACCAGCGGTCCGCGCCCCACTTCATCGACGCCAGCGATCAGCCGCGCGTCGGGATAGATAAATTCAGCCATTCGCCAACTCCAGTACGGCCTGCGCCGCTTGTTCATCGGCATTCCAGCGGATCTGCTGGTGTAGTTCGGTAAAGGTTTCCAGCAGGCGCGCGCGCGTTTCGCCCGCGCCCAACAGCGGCTCCAGCGCGGCGGCGAGCCGCTCCGGCTGGCAATCGTCCTGTAGCAGCTCCGGCACCAGCTCGCGACCGGCCAGCAGGTTCGGCAGCGATACATAATCGGTTTTCACCAGCCGCTCGGCCAGCCAGAAGGTAACCGGCTTCATACGATAGCCGACTACCATCGGGCACTTCGCCAGCATGCACTCCAGCGCGGCGGTGCCGGATGCCAGCAGCGCCGCATCGCTGGCGATCATCGCCTCGCGGCCTTTACCGTCCAACAGGTGTATCGGCAGTTCGGGCGCAACCTCGGCCTTGATCTGCTCAAACTGTTCGCGCCGCTGCGCGTTGACCAGCGGCACCACGATCTCCAGCTGCGGCCATTTCTCACGCAGCAGCATCGCGGTTTTTAGAAAATCGGCGCTGAGCATCTCTACTTCCGCCCGACGCGAGCCGGGCAGCAACGCCAGGCAGAGCGCCTTTTCGTCGATGCCCAGGTCGCGACGCGCCGCCGTCTTATCGGGTTGTAGCGGCATAGCATCCGCCATAGTGTGGCCGATAAAACGGCAGGGCACATCGTAGCGATCGTAAAAGGCTTTTTCGAACGGCAGGAACGCCAGCACCAGGTTAGTGGCGCGACCGATTTTAAATACCCGATTCTGCCGCCACGCCCAGACTGAGGGGCTGACGTAATGGATCGTGCGGATGCCGCGCTGCTTCAGGCGACCTTCCAGGGTAATGTTAAAATCGGGCGCGTCAATGCCGACAAAAACGTCCGGCTTTAGCGCGGTGAAGCGACGGGTCAGATCGCGGCGGATTTTCAACAGGCGCCGCAGTCGTCCCAGCACTTCCACAATGCCCATGACCGCCAGCTCTTCCATGTCGTACCAGCTTTCACAGCCTTCCGCCTGCATACGCGGCCCCGCCACGCCGACGAAGCGGGCGTCAGGGTGTTTTGCTTTCAGCGCGCGAATGAGACCGGCACCAAGAATATCGCCGGAGGTTTCTCCGGCGACAAGGGCAATCGTTAAGGGACGAGCAGCCATGGGTTAACGAATCAGACCTCGCGTTGAGCGGGCGAAGAAATCGTAAAACGGCTGAACTTCAGCGTGCTCTTTCGCCAGCGCTTCGATTTCCGGCTTGACCTCTTCCAGCGTTTTTCCGCTGCGGTAAAGCAATTTATAGGCGTTACGAATCGCGTGCAGCCCTTCTTTGCTGAAACCGCGGCGTTTCAGGCCTTCGATATTGATGCCGTACGGCGTCGCGTGGTTACCCTGCGCGATGACGTATGGCGGCACATCCTGCGCCACGCCGGAACAGCCGCCCACCATGACGTGCGCGCCGATAATGCAGAACTGATGCACCGCCGTCATGCCGCCGATAATGGCGAAATCATCCACCGTCACGTGTCCGCCGAGCGTCGCGTTGTTGGCGAAGATGCAGCGGTTGCCGATGATGCAGTCATGCGCAATATGTGCATTGACCATCAGCAGGTTATCGCTGCCGATACGGGTTACACCGCCGCCCTGCACCGTCCCGCGATGAATAGTCACGCTTTCGCGAATGCTGTTGCGATCGCCGATTTCAACGCGCGTCGGCTCGCCCGCATATTTCAGATCCTGGTTCACCTCACCGATAGAGGCGAACTGGGTAATAATATTGTCTTTGCCAATGCGGGTATGTCCGTTCACCACCACATGAGACTTCAGAACGGTGCCCTCACCGATTTCAACGTTGGCGCCGATATAGCAGAACGGGCCAATGTGAACACGAGCGCCGATAACGGCGCCCTCTTCGATGATCGAGCTTGGATGAATTACGGCGGTTGCATCAATCACGTATTACGCCTCCCGGCTACGGGCACACATCATGGTCGCTTCACAAACAATCTTGCCATCAACGGTAGCGACGCCTTTAAAGCGCGTCAGGCCGCGACGGGTTTTCTCGAAAGTCACTTCCATAATCATCTGATCGCCTGGCACTACCGGACGCTTGAAGCGTGCTTCATCGATTCCGGCGAAGTAGTACAGCTCGCCTGGCTCAAGTTTGCCCACGCTTTTAAACGCCAGAATACCTGTCGCCTGCGCCATCGCCTCCAGAATCAAAACGCCCGGAAAAATCGGCTTACCAGGGAAATGCCCCTGGAAAAACGGTTCGTTAACAGAGACGTTTTTCACGGCGCGCAGATATTTATGCTCTTCGAACTCCAGGACACGATCGACCAATAAAAACGGATAACGGTGCGGCAGTAGTTCTAAAATCTCTTCAATATTCAGAGTATGAGTTTCAGTAGTCAAAATACTCTTCCTGTCCTAAAAATTCTGATGGCATCAATAACACGGCCTGCACCGATCCGGACGATCATCGGCAGGCCGCAAATTAGTTTATGTGGCGCCTGGCTTCCCTGCTTAGCATGTTTTATTTATGAAAGCCGGACAGACGCGGGATGAATGTACGTTTAGTCGTCTTTGCCGACTTTACGCTCGATGGCTTTTAAGCGTTTGCTCATTTCATCGATATTCATCACCAGCGCTGCAGTTTTACGCCAGGTTTTATTGGGTTGCAGCGGAATGCCTGAGGAGTATACCCCAGGTTCAGTGATGGGCCGCATCACCATTCCCATGCCGGTGACGGTCACTTTGTCACAAATTTCCATGTGGCCGTTAATCACACTGGCTCCACCGATCATACAGTAACGACCGATTTTCAGGCTACCTGCCATGATCACACCGCCAGCAACGGCAGTATTGTCGCCAATCACGACGTTATGTGCAATCTGGCACTGGTTATCAATGATAACACCATTACCAATCTGAGTGTTATCCAGCGCGCCGCGATCGATAGTGGTACAGGCGCCGATTTCGACGCGATCGCCGATAATCACCGATCCCAACTGCGGGATTTTCACCCAGTTACCGCGGTCGTTGGCATAACCGAAGCCGTCTGCGCCGATCACCGTGCCCGACTGAATCAGGCAGTGCTGACCGATGCGGATGTCATGATACACCGTCACATTCGCCCACAGACGTGAGCCAGCGCCGATATGGGTATTTTTGCCGACAAAGCAGCCGGCGCCGATCACCACATTATCGCCGAGCACCACGCCCGATTCGATAACGGCGTTTGCGCCGATGGAAACATTGCTGCCCAGACTGGCGCTGGCGTCGATAACCGCGCTCGGCGCGATATTCTCCGCTGGCTGCGGCGTGGTATCTAACAGCTGCGCCATACGCGCATAGGTCAGGTAAGGGTTTTTAACCACCAGCGCGGCGCTTTTGCACCACGGCAGATCCGCTTCTGTCAGCACCACGGCGGAAGCCTGGCACTCGGCGAGCTGCTCACGGTAGCGGCTGTTGGCGAGGAAAGTGATTTGACCGTTTTGGGCGGAGTGCATAGAAGCAATGCCGGAGATGGCGATATCGCCATCTCCGTGCAATTCTGCATCCAACTGCTGGGCTAAATCAGCCAGTCGAATTGAAGACATTGATTATTTAACCTGTTTCAGAACGTCAGCCGTGATGTCTTTCGCATTAGAAGCGTAAGCTACCGCGTTGGCGTCGATCACGACATCATAACCTTCGCTGTCGGCGACTTTCTTCACTGCGTCCTGAATGCGGCTCAGCAGCTTGTTACGCTCTTCCATCTGGCGACGACGGTTGTCCTGCTCGAAAGCCTGCGCTTTAGAAGAGAACGCTTCGCGCTGGGACATGATATCTTTTTCCATGCGGCTGCGTTCGCTGGCCTTCATGGTAGAGGCATCACGCTGCAGGCGCTGCATTTTTGCCTGAAGATCGCGTTCCTGGCTCTGCAGATCGGTGGCGCGGCCTTTGAACTCGTTTTCCAGCTGCTTCGCAACAGTGGCACGTTGCGGTAACTGTTGGAAAATGCTGGACACGTTTACCACGGCAATTTTATCAGCAGCCTGAGCGCCTGCGGAAACCGCTAAAGCGAGACCCAGACCTGCGGCACACAACAACTTTTTCACTATTAACTCCTTACCATCAACGTTTGTGTCAAAGACACAGATTTACCTGATACGCCAGCCAATGGGCGAACCCGAAGACCGGCGCACAGTGCGATACTAATCGCTATGCTTCCCTGAAGCGGAGGTTACCAGGTTTTACCAATGTTAAACTGGAACTGCTCCGCTTTATCTCCATCATATTTCTTGAACGGCTGGGCGTAAGAGAACACCAGCGGGCCCAGAGGCGACATCCACTGCAGCGCCAGGCCGGCGGACATACGGATATTGCCCGGATCGCTGTAGTCCGGTATACCGGCCGCACGGCTTTCCGCAGTGTTTTCCCAGTTGGTATCCCATACCGTACCGGCATCGACGAACAGCGAAGTGCGCACCGAGTTAGCGTACTTCTCGCTGATAAACGGCGTCGGGGTAATCAGCTCAAGGCTGGCCACCGCCATCGCGTTGCCGCCCACCGCATCGTCCGATTTACACAGGCTCTGATTGCCTGAACAGGTTGATGAGTTATCGTTGATATACGCCGCTTTCGGGCCGATGTTGTTAGAACGGAAGCCGCGTACCGTGCTGGAGCCGCCAGCATAGAAGTTCTCATAGAACGGCAGCTCTTTGCCGCCCAGACCATCGCCGTAGCCGACGCGACCGCGACCCAGCAGTACCCAGGTATGGTCGTCATTAATCGGCATATACTGCTGCGTATCCAGCGTCACTTTATAGAAGTTGTTGTCCGATCCCGGAATGGTGACTTTACCGTTCAGGTTGGTACGGTTACCGGCGGTGGGGAAGAATCCACGGTCCAGGTTGTTGTACGTCCAGCCATAGTTGAAGGTGAAGTCATCGGCGGAATATTCCGCATCGCCGGAAAGCGACGGATTCTGATCGACCGAGCGCAGATAACGCCACATCGCCACCTGCGGCTGCATGTTGGAGAGGTCGTTATGCACATAGCCGAGGCCGACGCGTAGCGTATTGTTTTCATTGACCGGGAAGCCGAGCGTGCCATCCAGACCATAACTCTTGTTGGTATAGTCAGAGAGGTCGGCGTCGTCCGCTTTAAAGTCGTTATAGAAAATACGTCCGCCGAGGCTTACCCCATCTACCGTGAAATAAGGATCGGTCAGGGAGAATTCTGCGTAGGTCTGGTAATCATTTTTGGTGCCGCTGATGCCAACGGTATTACCGGTGCCCAGCCAGTTATCCTGGGTCACGCCGACCTGGAAGCTGACGCCGCTCTCGGTGCCGTAGCCGATACCGAAGTTAAAGGTGCCGGTGTTGCGTTCTTTCACCTTATAAACCACGTCAACCTGATCCGGCGTGCCCGGTACGCGCTGCGTATCGACGTCGACGGTTTCAAAGTAGCCGGTGCGATTCAGACGCTCTTTGCCCTGCTCGACCAGGTTGCTGCCCAGCCATGCGCCTTCCATCTGACGCATTTCACGGCGCAGCACCGCGTCTTTCGACGTGTCGTTGCCTTCGAAGCGCACCTTACGCACGTAGTAACGGTTGCCCGCGTCGACGTTGACGTGCAGCTTAACGGTCTTATCGGCATCGTTAATTTCCGGCTGCGTGACGACGCGCGGATAGGCGTAACCATAACGGCCCAACAGCTGCTTAATGCTGTCTTCCATTTTGGTCACTTTGGTGCCGTTATACAGCTCGCCAGGCTGTACTTTCGCCAGGCTTTCAATCTCGGCGGAGTGCCCTGCCATGCTGCCGTTCACCACCACGCCGGAAAGCATGTACTGGTCGCCTTCGTGGATATTGATGGTGATGTAGATGCCTTTTTTATCGGGCGTCAGACTCACCTGCGTGGAGTCGATGTTGAAACGGGCGTAGCCGCGATCGAGATAGAAGCTGCGCAGCGTTTCTAAATCGCCGGCCAGTTTCTGTTTCTGATACTTGCGATCGCCGACCAGGTTCCACCATGGCACCTCATCACGCAGTTGAAAACGCGAGATCAGTTCATCGGAGCTAAAGGCTTTATTGCCGACCACGTTGATCTGCTGGATTTTCGCCGAAACGCCTTCGGTAAAGACCAGTTTCAGATCGACGCGGTTGCGCGGCAGCGGCGTCACTACCGCTTTTACGCTGGCGCTGTATTTGCCGACGCTGTAGTAGAAATCTTCCAGCCCTTTTTCAATACTGGAGATAGTCGTGCGATCCAGCGCTTCGCCGACGCGCACGCCGGACGCTTCGAGATTCTGTTTGAGCATGTCATCTTTCACCGCCTTGTTGCCGGAGAAAGTGATGCTGGCAATGGTGGGACGCTCTTTGACCTGAACAATCAGCGTGGCGCCGTCGCGCAGGACCTGAACATCTTCGAAGTTCCCGGTAGCAAACAGGGCGCGAATGGTATTACTGATATCTTCATCATCTACCGTATCACCAACACGCACCGGCATGCTGAGCAGAGCCGCACCGACAGCGACTCGCTGCAGTCCTTCGAAATGAATGTCCTTCACTACGAACCCGTCTGCACCGTAAACGGTGGCGCTGCTGAACAGCAGCGACGCTATGAGCAACTTTTTCATCGCCATCGTTGTTATGCGTTCTTCCTAACACGTCCCAGCCTGGACAACGTTCCGGTCATCACAGGCGAGAGAAATCATTGAATAGTGCAAGCCCCATTAACAGCACCAGCAAAATCGAGCCGATGCGATAACTGAAGTCCTGAACTCGCTCGGACACCGGTTTTCCTTTGATTTTTTCAATCGCCAGAAAAAGCAGATGCCCACCATCTAATACCGGTAACGGGAACAAATTGATAATACCGAGATTCACGCTGATAAGCGCAAGAAACATCAGGTAATAAATCATCCCATACTCTGCTGACATCCCGGCGCCCTGCGCGATAGAAATCGGCCCGCTCAGGTTGTTCAGCTTAACATCGCCGGTGACCAATTTGCCAAGCATGCCGACCGTCAGCTTCATCAGCTGCCAGGTTTTCTCCCCGGCCTCGCCAATGGCAGCGAACGGACCATACTGCCGCACCGTTTTATACTCTTCCGGCAGCGGCAGCACGCGCGGCACGACGCCGGCAAACCCTTCCGCGCCTTTCGCGGTCGGCGTCAGCGTCAGGCTGACGATCTCACCCTGGCGCTCGACATCCAGCGCGATGGCTTTGGCCGGACTTTCCCGCACCAGGTTAACGAAATCCCGCCATGCCGTCAGCGGTTGCCCATCGACTTTAACGATCCTGTCGCCAGCTTGCAAACCTGCCGTGCTGGCAGGCGAGTTCGTCTGTACATCCGCCAGTACCGTTTCAATCTCCGGCCCGCGCGGCGCGATGCCCAACGCCGACACAGGGTCCTGCTTGTCCGGCTCAAAATGCCAGTTACGCAAATCGACCCGTTTTTCCACACGCTGCGATGAACCGAAAGGCGACAGCGTCAGGGTAACGTCGGTGTCGCCGATCTTACCTACCAACGCCATGCGCACGGCATCCCAGTCAGGCGTTTCGATGCCATCTACAGCTTTAAGTTCCATTCCGGGCGAAATTTGCGCTTCCGCCGCCACCGAATCGCTCAGGATTTCGCCAATTACCGGACGCACGCCGGGGACGCCGTGAATAAACACCAGCCAGTAGGCGAAAATGGCGAAGAGGAAGTTGGCGACGGGGCCGGCGGCGATGACTGCCGCGCGCTGCAGCACCGTTTTATTGTTGAAGGCCTGATGACGCAGTTCCGGCGCGACGCTCTCTACCCGCTCATCCAGCATTTTGACGTAGCCGCCGAGCGGAATCAGCGCGATGACGTACTCGGTGCCGAGCCGGTCGCGGCGGCGCCATAGCGCCTTGCCGAAGCCGACGGAAAAGCGCTCGACTTTAATCCCGCAACGGCGCGCCACCCAGAAGTGGCCGAATTCATGCACGGTGATCAGCACGCCCAACGCAACGATAAAGGCGGCAAGACTCCAGATAAAGCTCAGCATAGCGTCTTGTCCTTACAGCGTCCTGAACACCAGCAGCAGTAAACAGGCGAAGACCGGCACCGCAGCGGTCAGGCTGTCGATACGATCGAGAATGCCGCCGTGGCCGGGGATCAGATGCCCGCTGTCTTTGATGCCCGCTTCGCGCTTGAACATGCTTTCCGTCAGATCGCCCAGCACGGAAGCCAGCGTAGCGATAATGGAGCTGATCAGCAGCGTGGCCGGCGCAACGCTGAGCGGCGCCCACAGGCCGAACAGCCAGGCGATCAGCGCGGCAGTGACCAGCCCGCCGAAAAAGCCTTCCCAGGTTTTTCCCGGCGACACTTTCGGTGCCAGCTTATGCTTACCGAACAGACGGCCGAACATATAAGCCCCGGAGTCAGCGCCCCAGACCAACACCATCACGTACAGCAGCCACCAGGCGCCGGCGAAATGGTCAGCGGTGTAGTGATACTGACGCAGCGCCACCATGCCGAAGAAAAACGGCACGATAGTCAGCACGCCGAACAGCAGGCGCAACGCGCGCGATTGCCGCCAAAAGCTGGCGGAACCGGGATAGGACAATACCAGCAGCAGCGCGACAATCCACCAGCCGAGCGCAGCCCATAGCGAACCGCTGAACTGCGGCAGCTGCACGGCATATTGATAAGGAGGAAGCGTGAAAAGCATCAGGGCAAGCAGCAGGCCGCAAAGCACGGCCAGCCAGATGCGTTGAAGACGGGAAGTGAAGCCGGCAAGCTGGCCCCATTCCCATGCGGCCAGCATGCATACCACAAGCGTGGCGATGGCGAACCCGGAGGGCGGTAACCAGAAAAGCGCAGCGATCACCAAAGGAATTAAGATGAACGCTGTAATCAGACGCGACTTCAGCAAAGGTTACCCCCAGGGCGCTCAGGCGCCGCCAGGTGCTGCGCCGCCAAATCGACGCTCACGATGTGAGAAAGCATTCATTGCACCTTCAAAAACTTGTTCGTCAAAATCAGGCCAGAGAACATCGGTAAAGTAAAACTCCGCGTAGGCGATTTGCCACAGCAGGAAGTTACTGATGCGATGTTCCCCCCCGGTCCTTATTACCAGATCCACCGGTGCCAAATCATGCATACAGAGAAATCCGGACAGCGTAGTTTCCTCGATCTGGTCAGGACGGAGCAACCCTTCCTGCACCTGCTCGGCTATCTGTCGTACGCCGTGAATAATATCCCAACGGCCGCCATAATTCGCGGCAATGTTGAGGGTTAATCCATTATTTTGTTGAGTAAGTTCCTCAGCGCGGCGAATACGCTCCTGTAAGCGTGAATTAAAACGGCTGATATCGCCAATAATTCTTAAGCGAACATTGTGTTTGTGCAGGCTTTTTACTTCGCTATCCAGCGCCCAGACAAACAGCTCCATCAGCGCCACCACTTCCTGGGGCGGACGGGACCAGTTCTCGCTACTGAAGGCATAAAGCGTGAGTGCTTCCAGTTTATTGCTGACGGCAAAGCTTACGGCGCGACGCACCGATTTCACTCCCGCTTTATGACCAGAGACACGAAGTTTGCCCTGATTTTTCGCCCAGCGGCCGTTGCCATCCATGATGATGGCCACATGACGCGGGCGTATCCGCTGCTGGTCATCGGTTGTTATTTGAGTTTCGGACGACATAACGCGTATTCATTTCCTTTCATCAGAAATACAGCGGCTTCTGAATACATTTCCCGTGCGGCCGTAAAAAAGCCGTGACGACCACGGCTCTGTTCACCGCTCTGGCTGTGTGTAAATGCAAAACGGGAGCCGGGGACTATACCAGTTTCCCCCAGGGCTCACAAATAGCGACCACGCAAAACTGCGAATTAACCCGCCGCGGAGAAACGCGGCAACAGCGCCTGCGCCGCCCGTCGCGCCTCAGTATCGATCGCCAGTACCGCGTCCACGCTTTGTGGCTCAGCATGGTGAAGCGATGCCAAAACGGCGGTGTTGAGCGCGGCAATATCGGTAAAGCGAATCCGCCCGTTAAGAAACGCGGCGACCGCTATCTCGTTTGCCGCATTCAGCGCGGTGGTCGCCGCCTGCCCCTGCTCGCACGCATCCATCGCCAGCTTCAGGCAGGGATAGCGATGAAAATCAGGTTCGGCGAAGGTTAACGCCTTCATGCGGGTAAAATCGAGCGGTGTGGCGCCCGCTTCGACCCGCTGCGGCCAGGCCATAGTATGCGCGATCGGCGTACGCATATCCGGCGATCCCAGCTGCGCCAGCACGCTGCCGTCGCGGTAGCGCACCATAGAGTGAATCACCGACTGCGGATGCAGGATCACTTCCATCTGCGCATCGGTTGCATTAAACAGCCAGCGGGCTTCAATGTATTCCAGGCCTTTATTCATCATGGTGGCGGAGTCAACGGAGATTTTACGTCCCATCGACCAGTTCGGATGCGCGCATGCCTGCTCCGGCGTGACGGTAGCCAACGCCGGGAGCGGCGTGTCACGAAACGGTCCACCAGATCCCGTAAGGATGATCGACTCAATGCCGTTCTCCTGCAGGTTAGCGTATCCTAACTGTTGCTGGATGGAAGCCGGTAAACTCTGAAAAATGGCATTATGCTCGCTGTCGACAGGCAACAGACGCGCGCCGCTGGCGCTCACCGCCTCCATAAATAAACGGCCGCACGTGACAAGGGATTCTTTATTCGCCAGCAGCACCGTTTTGCCGGCGCGAATGGCGGCCAGCGTCGGCAGCAGGCCCGCCGCGCCGACGATCGCCGCCATCACCTGATCTACCTCATCCAGCGCCGCCAGTTCACATGCGGCCTCTTCGCCGAACAGCACCTCGGTTTTTACGCCCTGTTCATGCAGGCGCTGGCGCAGCAGGCGCGCGGAGGCTTCATCAGCCATCGCGGCGTAGTCGGGATGGAAGCGCAGGCACTGCTCGGTCATCAGATCGACATTGTATCCGGCGACCAGCGCCTTAACGGAGAACTGCTGGGGATTAGCCGCCACCACCGCCAGCGTATTAGTGCCAATCGATCCGGTGGAGCCGAGAATGGTTAGTTGCTTCATGAGGCCGCTCTGTGTAGAAATTCGGACACGGCGCTACAGAGAAATGCGCCAGTGCGCCAATAATGGGGAGAAAGCAAAACGCCGTCAAACAGCGTAGGCTGGATAACAGTACGCTGTGGACGGCGTTTTACAGAAGCGTGATGGAATCAGAAGTCCATCAGCTCCGTTTCTTTTTCAGCCAGCGCGGCATCGATTTTCTTGATATACGCGTCGGTCATTTTCTGAATTTCATCCTGCGCACGGCGTTCTTCATCTTCGCCGATCGCTTTGTCTTTCAGCAGCGCTTTCACTTTGTCGTTCGCGTCGCGACGGACGTTACGCACGGAAACACGGCCCTGCTCAGCTTCGCCACGCACGACCTTGATCAGATCTTTACGACGTTCTTCGGTCAATGGCGGCAGAGGTACGCGAATGTCGGTGCCGGCGGAGCTCGGATTCAGACCGAGATCGGAGGACATGATCGCTTTCTCAACAGCCGGACCCAGAGAGCGGTCAAACACGTTGATCTTCAGCGTGCGTGAGTCTTCGACGGTAACGTTGGCCAGCTGGCGCAGCGGTGTCGGCGTACCGTAGTATTCTACTACGATACCGTCGAGAAGCGCTGGTGATGCGCGGCCAGTGCGTACTTTGCCGATGTTATTTTTGAACGCCTCAACGCATTTTTCCATGCGCGTATCGGCATCTTTTTTGATGTCGTTAATCACGTTGTAACCCTTGGATTCTGTTTGACCTGCCACGGCTACGTGTCAGGAAACGGTAAAATTCGTCGGTAATCCTGAACGGTGCGCGACGCGCTAAACGCCGCGCAGACAGAATATACCCTATTTTACGCCGTGACGGATATTAATGCGTAATCAGGGTGCCTTCTTTTTCACCCATTACGACACGACGCAGCGCGCCCGGTTTGTTCATATTGAACACGCGAATCGGCAGCTGGTGGTCGCGCGCCAGCGTAAAGGCGGCCAGATCCATCACTTTCAGTTCACGTTCCAGCACTTCCTGATAGGAGAGCTGGTCATACAGGGTCGCGTCCGGGTTCTTAACCGGATCGGCGGAATAAACGCCGTCGACTTTGGTGGCTTTCAGCACCACGTCGGCTTCAATTTCGATCCCGCGCAGGCAGGCGGCGGAGTCGGTCGTAAAGAACGGGTTGCCGGTGCCGGCGGAGAAGATCACTACGCGATTGTTGCGCAGCAGGCTGATGGCTTCCGCCCAGCTGTAGTTGTCGCATACGCCGTTCAGCGGAATCGCTGACATCAGGCGCGCGTTCACATAGGCGCGGTGTAGCGCATCACGCATCGCCAGCCCGTTCATCACGGTCGCCAGCATGCCCATGTGGTCGCCCACGACGCGATTCATGCCCGCCTGCGCCAGACCGGCGCCACGGAACAGGTTGCCTCCACCAATCACGACGCCCACCTGAATACCCAGCTCCACCAGCTCTTTAATTTCCTGAGCCATGCGATCGAGCACGCTCGCGTCGATGCCGAAACCTTCGGCGCCCTGCAGCGCTTCGCCACTCAGTTTTAGCAGGATACGTTGATAAACAGGTTTTGCATTGGTAGCCATGGTCGTTTTTCCTGGAAGCTATCATGAAAATGAGGAGTTAAATCCGATCTATCATCCGCTTAGCCGGTAAGGAAAGCTATTGGGATGAGACTGAAAAATGCTGACGAACTCAGACAAAAAAGAACCGCCGGTTGGCGGTTCTTTCGGGACCATTAAGACTGCTTGGACATAGCAGCAACTTCTGCTGCGAAGTCGCTTTCGACTTTCTCAATGCCCTCACCCACTTCGAAGCGGATGAAGTTGATGACGTCAGCGCCTTTCTCTTTCAGCAGCTGGCCAACGGTTTTGCTCGGGTCCATTACGAAGTGCTGACCGGTCAGGGAAACTTCGCCGGTGAACTTGTTCATACGGCCCTGAACCATTTTCTCAGCGATTTCGCGCGGTTTACCGGACTGCATGGCGATATCCAGCTGGATCTGATGCTCGCGAGCCACCACGTCAGCCGGTACGTCTTCCGGCTTCACATATTCCGGCTTGCTTGCCGCAACGTGCATAGCGATGTGTTTAACCAGCTCTTCATCAGCGCCGGTTGCAGAAACCAGAACGCCGATACGCGCGCCGTGCAGGTAAGAACCTACAACGTCGCCTTCCAGGATAGCAACGCGACGGATGTTGATGTTTTCACCGATTTTCGCTACCAGCGCGGTGCGCTGATCTTCGAATTTCGCTTTCAGCGCTTCGATATCAGTGATGCGCTCAGCGGTTGCAGCGGCGATAACTTCTTTACCGAAAGCCAGGAAGCCTGCGTCTTTTGCAACGAAGTCGGTTTCGCAGTTCAGCTCGACGATCACGCCGACATTGCCAGCGACTTCAGTCAGGATTACGCCTTCAGCAGCAACGCGGCCAGATTTCTTCGCCGCTTTCGCCTGACCAGACTTACGCATGTTGTCAATCGCCAGCTCGATGTCGCCATTCGCTTCAACCAGCGCTTTTTTACATTCCATCATGCCCGCGCCAGTACGCTCGCGCAGTTCTTTTACCAGAGCAGCGGTAATATCAGCCATTCTCTCTTCCTCAGTTGTCTGTTGCCTGCGG
>OKNF01000120.1_pt1 | contig 21077 bp, 23 predicted proteins | sample 1613121 | NCBI WGS metagenome assembly OKNF01 (sample SAMN04436838, study PRJEB24849) | human gut metagenome | biome: human gut; feature: NICU; material: stool | host: Homo sapiens | place: USA: Saint Louis, MO | collected 2011-09-08
CATCGGGCATTATCTGAACATAAAACACTATCAATAAGTTGGGACCATTACCCGCGATTCGCACTGATAGGCTTCATCATTTCTAAAATCTCTAACGCGTGAGATGACAAAGGAACAATATGTTCACGCTTTGCCTTCATTCGTTCGGCCGGGATTGTCCAGAGCTTAGCATCAAGATCGATCTCTACCCACCGTGTTCCGGAAGCCTCAGAAGGGCGCACAAGCGTAAGAAGCTGCCATTCAATCAGACAACGAGTCGGAATAGATAGATTGGACATAACCAGAGAGCGCATAAGCTTCGGCAATTCCTCTGGTCGCAGTGTAGGCATATTCTGCTTTTTAGGCTTTTCAAACGCCATCCCGATACCGGAGGCAGGGTTAGCATCAATCAGCCCGGTATTAACCGCATAAATCATGATTTCGTTAATACGTTGTACTAAACGGCGAACGGTTTCTAAAGCACCACGAGCTTTAATCGGCTCTAATGCTTCTACAAGCTTACGGGCTTTAATCTCCTGCACTGGTATCTCGCCAATGGCGGGAAAAACATCTTTCTCAAGAGAGCGCCAAATATCCTTAGCATAATCCGGCGTAATGCTGCCTTGCTTCAAAGCAAACCAGTTTGCGGCTACGGTTGAAAAAATGCTGTCTAACGCTATCTGCTGTTGTTCTGTAACCTGTTCGGCCTGCGCCTGTGGGTCAATTCCATTAACGAGTAAAGAGAGGTAATCAGCACGTAAGCGTCTGGCATCTGCCAGCGAAAGGGCAGGGAAAGCACCAAGGCCCATCATGGTGCGCTGCTTTGTTGCCGGACGTTGATAACGGAAACGCCAGAGCTTTTTCCCGCTGGTCTTCACTATCAGGAAAAGCCCATCGCCATCATGCAGCGTTAGATCCTTCTCTAACGCTTTAGCGCGCAGAACTTCGGTGTTGGTCAGGGGGCGTGTTGTCCGTGCCACTGTGGCCGCTCCTTCATGAATTGGTATACGCTTTTAGGTATACATCCTACCGTATACCTAAACGTATACCAATAATCACCGGATTTAGCCGGATGCTCTCGGACAACAACAGATACAAAAAAGCCCGCGAAGGCTTATGCCATGCGGGCTTTCCGTACTTCACCAGACGTATCCGGATCAACATTTGGTGGAGCTGGCGGGAGTTGAACCCGCGTCCGAAATTCCTACATCCTCGGTACTACATGCTTAGTCAGTCTTTACATTCGCCTGGCAGCTGCGGACAGACACGCCACTGACAGACTAGCCTGATTAGTTTTAACGCTTCAACCCCAGGCAGGGCATCCACGCGATCTCTTTTGGGTTTGACCTCTCTTGATCCCCGTCCTAAGAGCGGAGGCTAGGGAGAGAGGGCTCTAAGCAGGTTATTAAGCTGCTAAAGCGTAGTTTTCGTCGTTTGCGACTATTTTTTTGCGGCTTTTAACGAGGCAAACCGCCCCTCGGCATGCACCTTGGGTTTCGCGAATCCCGTCGAATCCAGAATCAGCCCCAAGAATTAAAGAGTATAGCAAAAAACGAGTGATGAATCCAGCGCTTAGCGATTGGCATTCTTCATAATGCGTGCTTTATCCAGCTGCCATTCGCGACTCTTCACGTCTTCGCGCTTGTCATGCTGCTTCTTACCGCGCGCCACGCCAATCTTCAGTTTGCACCAGGCGTTTTTCCAGTAAAGCGACAAGGCGATTACCGTATTGCCTTCGCGATTGACGCGACCGTACAGGCTATCCAGCTCGCGCTGGTTCAGCAGCAGTTTACGGTTGCGCGTGGGATCGCAGACGACGTGACTGGAAGCGACTGACAACGGCTGAAACGTCGCGCCAAACAGATAAGCTTCGCCATCGCGCAGCAGAATATAGCTGTCGCTGATGTTCGCCTTACCGGCGCGCAGTGATTTGACTTCCCATCCTTGTAGCGCCAGTCCCGCTTCGAACTCTTCCTCAATGAAGTATTCATGGCGGGCGCGTTTGTTAAGGGCAATAGTGGCAGAACCGGGTTTATGTGCTTTTTTCTTTGTCATAGTGCAACTTAGTTTACATCAGACCAGTGTTAATCGCATCCCCCGACCCAAAACCGCCGGGAAAAAAAGCTATTCTAGCACGCCTTGCGACTCAGAGAATTTTTGTTTGAGTGTTGAAAATGCTATTATTTGTACGTTTTATGAATCACAGGAAACGATATGGCCCAGATTAGCCGCTCCGCGCTTGTGCCTTACAGCGCTGAGCAAATGTACCAGTTAGTGAATGATGTCGATTCGTATCCGGAATTCCTGCCGGGCTGTACGGGGAGCCGCGTGCTATCCGCCTCCGAACAGGAGATGACGGCGTCGGTTGATGTCTCTAAGGCCGGCATCAGCAAGACGTTCGTGACCCGCAATACGCTGACGGATAACCAGAGCATTCATATGCAGCTGGTGGATGGCCCGTTCCGTAAATTAACCGGCGGGTGGACATTCACGTCGCTCGGCGATGACGCCTGTAAAGTAGAGCTCAATCTGGAGTTCGAGTTCACTAACATGCTGGTTGAACTGGCGTTCGGACGCATCTTTAAAGAGCTGGCGAACAGCATGGTGCAGGCGTTCACTCATCGCGCCAAAGAGGTTTACCGTGCCTGATATTACGGTTGAAGTGGTTTACGCGCTGCCTGAAAAACAGTACCTGCGCCAGGTGAAGCTGGCGGAGGGTAGCAGCGTTGAGCAGGCGATACGGGCATCCGGCCTGCTTGAACTGCGCCAGGATATTGACCTGACGCAGAATAAAATCGGCATCTACAGCCGGCCGGTGAAATTGCAGGATGAGCTTAACGAAGGGGACCGCGTAGAAATCTACCGTCCGCTGATTGCCGATCCGAAAGAGCTACGCCGTCAACGGGCGGAACGCTCGGCCAAAAAATAAAGGCGCCTCAGCGCCTTTTTTGATATCTGAAACCCGCTTAACGGTCGGACTTATTGTCGTTCAGGTTCGGTTTATTATCGATATTGGTCAGCACGCTGTTGCTGTCGAAAGTGAGCGTCAGCGTTTGCTGGGAAACTTTTTCATGGCCGGGCTGCTGACGGAACACATAATACCAGGTATTGCTACCGAAAGGATCGCTCATCATTGGCGTACCCAGCGTGTAAGCGACCTGCTGTTTCGTCATGCCAACGCGCAGCTTGGCAACGTCGGTGGCGGTCAGATAGTTACCCTGATTGATATCAGGACGGTAAACCACGCGCTCCAGAGTGGAACAGCCAGCAGTCATCATGAGAAGTAACACTGCAGCAGCAGTCAGCGTTTTACAGCGCATTTATACATTCCTTTTTTGGGCTCAACGCCTTTCAGTCAGGCGAATTTGGTGCCAGCACGGTCTGAACACAGCCTGCGGTCATCGTGTTTCATTCAGGCGACAAGCTGTCGATAATAATAAACCTGACCGCAGTTGGAAACCTTTACAGAGCAAGCATATGACCGCAGGAATGTAAAAAAGTGCATATCAGGCGGCTAAAAGCTCTTTTGCGTTCGCCAGCGTGTTGCGCGTGACTTCGCTGCCGCCCAGCAGACGCGCCAGTTCCTGCAGGCGCGCGCGTTTGTCCAGCGGCTGCATATGGGTTTCCGTCATCGCGCCGTCAGTCTCTTTGCTGACGAAGAAATGATGATGGCCACAGCCTGCCACCTGAGGTAAGTGCGTAACGCACATGACCTGCGTGGATTCGCCCAGCTGGCGCAGCAGTTTGCCTACCACGGCGGCGGTCGGTCCGCTGATGCCCACATCCACTTCATCGAAAATCAGCGCCGGCGTATCCATTTTACGCGCGGTGATCACCTGAATCGCCAGCGCGATACGCGACAGCTCACCGCCTGAAGCGACTTTCGCCAGCGGTTGCAGCGGCTGGCCGGGGTTAGTGCTGACGCGGAAATCAATACGGTCCGCGCCTTCCGCGGTCAGCTGATCCGGGTTGAACTGTACGGCAATGCTGAACTGTCCGTGCGGCATCGACAGCGCATGCATGCTTTCAGTGATCAGCTGGGTCAGCTCCTGCGCGAAATGGGCGCGCTGCTCATGCAGCTTCTGCGCACTGGCAAGCGCAGCCTGATGATGCTGCGTCACCGCCCGGCTCAGTGCTTCCTGATCGCTCTCTTGCTGAGAGAGCAGCTGTTCTTCTTCCAGCAGCTGCTGATGGAAAGCCGGCAGCGCCTCAGGCGCAACGTGATGCTTACGCGCCAGACTGATCTGACGCGACAGACGCTGTTCCAGCTCATAGAGGCGGTTCGGGTCGAGATCGAGGCGGTCGCAGTAGTGACGCAGCTCATCGCTCGCTTCGCTAATCTGAATCGCCGCTTCTTCCAGCATATTCAGCACGCCGCTCAGCTTATCATCCATCGTCACCAGCTCGCCCATCATCTGACGCGCCGTATAGAGCAGGCTTTGCAGATTGCTGTCATCGCCGTCCGCCAGTAAATGCAGCGCCTGCTGGCTGGTAGAAAGCAGCTGGCCGCTGTTGGCGAGGCGTTTGTATTCTTCATCAATCTGCTCGAATTCACCCGCCTGCGGCGCAAATTCGTTCAGCTCTTTCAATTGATATTGCAACAGTTCGCGGCGCGCTTCGCGCTCCTGCATTTGCTGCTGATGCTGCGCCAGCGCGCGGCAGCTCTGATGCCACTGACGATAGTTAGCCGCCATGCTCTGCATCAGCAGCGGCTGATCGGCGTAGGCGTCAAGCAGGGATTTTTGATGTTCCGGCTTCAGCAGTAGCTGATGCGCATGCTGACCATGAATCTGAATCAGCAGCTGTCCCAGATCGCGTAACTGAGAGAGCGGAACGGAGGTGCCGTTGATAAAGCCGCGTGAGCGGCCATCGCTGCTGATAACGCGGCGCAGCAGGCACTCATGGCCGTCGTCCAGCTGATTTTCTTCCAGCCAGCGCTGGGCAGAGGGGGTGTCTTTCAGATTGAAGCGGGCGCAAAGGTCGGCGCGATTCGCGCCCTGACGCACCATATCCGCTTCGGCGCGGCCGCCAAGGCACAGCCCCAGCGCATCAATCGCAATAGATTTACCGGCGCCGGTTTCACCGGTAATCGCGGTCATGCCACGTTGAAAATCGATTTCCAGCTCGCGAACAATAGCAAAATTACTGATGGTGAGTTGGGCCAGCATACACGCCTTCCTGTACATAAACACAGATATGGTTTTTCGTACAGTATAATCTGGTTTTATATACAGTAAAGTGGCGCGTTGCGCTTTTTAAAATAATTTTTTCGACCAGCCGAGCTTTGAGCTTAGCGTATTGAAGTAACTGTAGTTTTTGGGGTGGATAAGGCTGAGGTGGTAGTCGCTGCGCCGGACCAGCACATCTTCGCCTTCCTGTATCGGCAGCGCAATCTGGCTGTCGCAGCTAATCTCCAGGTCGCTGCGCATATGGGAAAAACGCAGGCGGATAGTGCTGCTGCTGTTGATCACCAACGGTCGCGCGGAAAGGGTATGTGGGAACATCGGCACCAGTGCGATGGCATCAAGAGAAGGCGTTAAAATCGGGCCGCCCGCCGAAAGGGAATAAGCGGTCGAACCGGTCGGCGTGGAGATAATCAGGCCGTCGGAGCGCTGTGAAAAAGCGAAGTTTTCATCAATATAAACTTCAAATTCGATCATATGCGCCACTTTGCCGGGATGGAGCACCACTTCGTTGATCGCCGTGCCGATGCGGGGCGCGCCTTCGCCGCGGCAGACGCGCGCTTCCAGCAGAAAACGTTTTTCAATGATGTAGTCGCCGCGCAGCACGTCATCCAACTGCTGCTGCGCGTTATCGGGATCCAGGTCGGTGAGAAAACCCAGATTGCCGCGGTTAATGCCGATCACTTTGATATCGTAACGCGCCAGCACGCGCGCCGCGCCCAGCATATTGCCGTCGCCGCCGACCACAACGGCGAGATCGGCCCGCTGACCGATCTCCGCCAGCGATCCAGTTTGTACATGTTCCAGTGACAGTTCGCGCGCGATTTGCTGTTCGACAATGACTTCATACCCTCTCTCGGTCAGCCAGCGCCAGAGCATTTCATGCGTGGTCAGGGCGGTAGGATGACGCGGATGTCCGACGATGCCGATGCACTGGAAATGTTTATTCATTATGCAGGTATTCCTCATGGGGCAAATTGCCCTGACATTGTGACTGGTTCCCTTGAAACCATAAATCTGATCCCCATAATAAGCGAACCAGCGAGATGAATGTGCAAAACGCGGAGAAATTCATGAGTAGTAAAGATCAGAACACACCAAACGAGCAAGTCTCAGAAGAGATTCAAATGGAACAGCAGCAAAACGATAACGCGGAGACTGCAGAGGCTGAAGCAGAAGTGGTGGATCCGCGTGATGAGCGCATCGCTCAGCTTGAAGAACAGTTAGCCGGGCTGCAAAATGGCGTACGCGACGCGCAGCTACGCGCGCAGGCGGAAATCGAAAATATCCGTCGCCGTACCGAGCAGGACGTCGAAAAAGCGCATAAATTCGCCCTGGAAAAATTTGCTAACGAGCTGCTGCCGGTTATCGACAGCCTTGAGCGCGCGCTGGAAGTAGCGGATAAGAACAATCCTGAACTGAGCGCTATGATCGAAGGTATCGAGCTGACGCTGAAATCGCTGCTGGCGGCGGTGCGCAAGTTCGGTGTGGAAGTCGTGGGTGAAACTAACGTACCGTTCAACCCGGACGTTCATCAGGCGATGTCCATGATGGAGTCTGATGAGGTTGCGCCGAACCACGTAATGATGGTGATGCAGCGCGGTTATACGCTGAATGGTCGTCTGCTGCGACCGGCGATGGTGGCCGTCGCAAAAGCAAAAAGCTGATTTCCCGGCGCCGTGGCCTGAAGCCACGGCGTTGTTGCATCAGGGCAGGTGCGGCGTCCAGTCGATCGGCGTTTCGCCCTGCTGACTAAGGATGGCGTTGGTGCGCGAAAAGTGTTTGCAGCCAAAGAATCCCCGGTGCGCGGAAAGCGGAGAGGGGTGCGGCGCTTTCAGCACATGATGTCGTTTTGTGTCGATAATGCTGCCTTTCTTCTGCGCGTGCGATCCCCACAGCAGAAACACCACGTTTTCGCGGTTTTCGTTAATCGCCGCAATCACGCGATCGGTAAAGGTTTCCCAGCCAAAACGCGCATGGGAATGCGCCTTGCCCGCCTCTACGGTTAATACCGTATTCAGCAGCAGCACGCCTTGTTTCGCCCAGCTCTCCAGGAAACCGTGATTCGGCCGTTGAAAGCCGGGAATGTCGCTTTCCAGCTCTTTATACATATTCATAAGCGAAGGCGGTACTGCTACGCCAGGCCTGACGCTGAACGCCAGTCCGTGCGCCTGATTAGGGCCGTGATAAGGGTCCTGGCCCAGAATGACCACCTTTACCTGGTTCAGCTCGGTCAAACGAAACGCATTGAACACATCTTCTTTAGGCGGATAGACCGTTACGCCTGACGCGCGCTCTTTAGCCACCATTTCCAGCGTTTCGACAAAATAGGGCTGCTCTTTTTCCGTCGCCAATACGTCATGCCAGGTTACCGTTTTACCCATGACAATCTCCCTTTCTTGTAAACAAAACATCAGAGTAGCGACTCTACGCCAGCGAGCAAGCCTTTAAAAAAAATTGAAAATTTACAAAAATAATTCATCGGTAAAATTTGATTTAAAACAAAAATTTAGCTTTGTAACCCGTTTGAGTGAAAGGGATTAATTGACCTTGGTCAAAGTTGGCCCTGCCACAGGTTGGTATATAGAGTCTCGGAAGTTTTAAACGCAAACCTGACGCCGTTAATGGCGTTAGCGTCATTACGCCTGGGAGGCAACTATGATTACAGGTATCCAAATTACAAAAACCAACAACAGCGCGCTGCTCAACTCATTCTGGTTACTGGATGACGAAAAATCCGAAGCGCGTTGCGTCTGTGCAAAAGGCGAGTACACCGAAGATCAGGTGGTGCCGGTGAGCGATCTGGGCCAGTTTGAGTATCGTGAAGTGCCGCTGGAAATGAAACCACAGGTGCGCGTTGAAGGCGGTCAGCATCTGAACGTTAACGTGCTGCGTCGCGAAACGCTGGAGGATGCGGTTAAGCACCCGGAAAAATATCCGCAGCTGACTATTCGCGTGTCCGGTTATGCCGTACGTTTTAACGCGCTTACGCCAGAACAGCAGCGTGATGTGATTACTCGTACCTTTACTGAAAGCCTGTAAGCGAAAAAGCGTGGCAATCGTTGAAGGAATGTTGAAAAAAGCGACAACGTTACGCAGTAAATAAAGGCCAATAAAACAAGGGGTTTTCGCTTTATTGGCGAGGGTCAGTTTTGGGCAATGCCGCTTTTAACGTACTGCATTCAAATTAACAGTCTGTTAACCATTATTCAGTTAATAGCCTAAATAAAAACCGCCGTTTTACGGCGGTTTTTTGTAGCGTGGAGCAATTATTCAGCGTTTTCTTTGTTGCTGCTGGCGCTGTCGGCGGCAGGCTTGCGTCGCTTACCGATATTTTTCCGGTCGCGATGGCGTACCTTAACGCGCGGCTTATTCTCGTCTTCTTTTTTCTTCTCTTTCTCTTTGCGCTTCGCCAGCACTTTCTTCGACGGCTTGCCTTTAAGTTTTTGGCTTGGCGCGCGCGTTACCGGACGCAGCTCATCAATCGTACGCGCTTTCAACGGCTCGCTGATATAGCGGCTGATTTTATCCAACAGCAGATAATCGTGCGCTTCTACCAGCGACAGCGCGGTGCCTTTGCGACCGGCGCGGCCCGTGCGGCCGATGCGATGCAGATAGACATCCGCGGTACGCGGCAGGTCGAAGTTGAATACGTGACTGACATCATCCACATCGATGCCGCGTGCGGCGACGTCGGTAGCGACCAGCACGTTAACGCGACCATCCATCAGACGCTTCAGCGCTTCGTTACGCTTCGCCTGCACCATTTCGCCTTCCAGATAGCTGGCGTTGATACCCGCTTCGCGCAGCCAGCCCACCAGCTCATGCACGCGCTCGCGCTTGCGCACAAAGACGATAGAGCGTGATACATCCGGCTGCTTCAGCAGATGCACCAGCAGTTTGGTTTTATGCGCCACGTCGTCGGCGCGGTAATACCACTGCTGGATCTTCTTGCGCTCGCGACGCGACGGATCGGAATCGATCTCCACAGGCTCATTCAACAGGCGCTCGGCGAAGTCTTTAATGCCGTCGCCTTCCAGCGTGGCGGAGAAAAGCATCGTCTGCTTACGCCAGCGGGTCTCCCCGGCGATGGTTTCGATATCCTGGGCAAAGCCCATATCCAGCATGCGATCCGCTTCATCGAGGATCAGAATTTCTACCGCCCGGCAGTCGAAGTTTTCTTCTTTGATGTACTGCAACAGGCGCCCCGTGGTCGCCACCACCACATCCTGGTTTTCGCTGAACACTTCGGCATGATTCATATAGGCCACGCCGCCGGTAATGGTGGCGATGTCCAGCTGAGTATGTTTCGCCAGCGCCTGGGCCTGCTCTGCGACCTGCATCGCCAGCTCACGCGTTGGCGTCAGGATCAGAACCCGTGGCGGGCCAGATTTTTTACGAGGAAAATCCAGCAGGTGCTGTAGCGCCGGCAAAAGATAGGCCGCCGTTTTCCCGGTCCCGGTTGGTGCTGAACCCAGCACGTCGCGTCCATCCAGCGCGGCGGGGATCGCTTCGGCCTGGATAGCGGTGGGGCGGGAAAAGCCTTTGTCCTGCAATGCGTCCAGCAGGCTTTCATCAAGTTCGAGTTCGGAAAATGTGCTTGCGGTCATGGTCTACCTCAGTTTGGGGCGCTGATTATAGACAGATTGGCGACGATCTTCATCTGTTTGTCGGCAGTTTATGGCTTTTAACCCTTTCTTATTTCCCCTATGCTGACACCGTTTTTGTCTTTGGTCCTGATTATGTCGCAATCAAAACCGCCATTACGTGGCAACGGCTTCACTTTTAAACGTTTTTTTATTGCGCACGATCGCTGCGCCATGAAGGTCGGCACCGACAGCATTCTGCTGGGCGCGTGGGCGCCGGTTGCGCAGGCGGTACGCATTCTTGATATTGGCACCGGTAGCGGCCTGCTGGCGCTGATGCTGGCGCAGCGCACTGCGGAATCGGTAGAGATCGACGCGGTTGAGCTGGACGGCGACGCGGCAGCGCAGGCGGCGGAGAATGCCGCGCAGTCGCCGTGGGCGGCGCGAATTCGCATTCATCAGGCGGACATTTTCAGCTGGGCGATGCAGCAGGAAAAACGTTATTCCCTGATCGTCAGCAATCCGCCTTATTTCAAACCGGGCCCGGCCTGCGCGACCCCGGCCCGCGATAATGCTCGTGCTACCCACACCTTGACCCATGAGGATCTGCTGCGCAGCGCGGAGACGCTAATCAGTGAAGAAGGGTACTTTTGCCTGGTGCTACCGGAAGAGGAAGGAAAGCGTTTTGTCGCGTTGGCGCTAACGCGCGGCTGGCATCTGCGCTTTCGCAACGACATTGCGGAAAACGATACGCGGCTGCCGCACCGCGTGCTGTTAGGGTTTTCGCCGGCGCCTGGCGAAGTGTTGCTGGAGCGCCTGGTGATTCGTGGGCCAGACCGCTGTTATTCTCCCGCCTTTTGCAGCCTGACCCAGGATTTTTATCTGTTTATGTAGCCCGGCGGCGTCAGGATAGTCGGAGCCGATTCCGGCTGCGTCTCAGGATAGTCGAGGGTATAGTGCAGCCCGCGACTCTCCTTGCGCTGCATGGCGCAACGAATAATCAGCTCCGCCACCTGCAACAGGTTCCGCAGCTCCAGCAGATTATTGGAAATGCGGAAGTGGCGGTAATATTCCTCGATCTCCTGCTGCAACAGCGCGATGCGTCGGCTGGCGCGCTCCAGACGTTTAGTGGTGCGCACGATGCCGACGTAATCCCACATAAACAGCCGCAGCTCATGCCAGTTATGCTGGATCACCACTCTTTCGTCGGAATCATCCACCTGGCTTTCATCCCAGGCGGGCAGATTATCGACGCGGGTGACCTGTGGCAGGCTAGCCAGCATATCTTCGGCCGCCGACCAGCCGTAAACCAGGCACTCCAGCAGCGAATTGGAGGCCATGCGATTCGCGCCATGCAGGCCGGTATAGCTGACTTCGCCAATCGCATAGAGCCCGTCGATATCAGTACGTCCATGATGATCGACCATCACGCCGCCGCAGGTATAGTGGGCCGCCGGCACCACCGGAATCGGCTCGCGGGTTAAATCGAAGCCCAGCGACCGCAGTTTTTCGTCAATCATCGGGAAGTGGGCGCGGATAAAATCGGCCGGCTGATGACTGATATCAAGATACATGCAGTCGGCGCCGAGGCGTTTCATTTCATGATCGATAGCCCGCGCCACGATATCGCGCGGCGCCAGTTCGCCGCGCGCGTCGAAGTCGGGCATAAAGCGGCTGCCGTCAGGACGCCGTAAATAAGCGCCTTCGCCGCGCAGGGCTTCGGTCAGTAAAAAGTTACGCGCCTGTGGATGATACAGGCAGGTTGGATGGAACTGATTGAATTCCAGGTTCGCGACGCGGCAGCCGGCGCGCCAGGCCATAGCGATGCCGTCGCCAGAAGCGACGTCGGGATTGGTGGTATATTGATAAACCTTCGCTGCGCCGCCGGTGGCCAGCACCACGGCGCGCGCGCTGCAGGTCTCAACCCGCTCCAGATTGCGGTTCCAGAACCAGGCCCCCAGCACGCGCCGCGAGCCTGGCAGTCCCAGACGATCGGAAAGGATAAGGTCGACGGCGTTGGTGCGCTCCAGGATACGGATATTAGGATGGCTCATCGCCTGAGAAACCAGCGTGGTGACCACTTCGCGTCCGGTGGCGTCGGCGCTGTGTAAAATGCGGCGATGGCTGTGACCGCCTTCGCGCGTCAGATGATAGCGCTCCTCGCCATCAGGCTGTGTCTCTTTATCAAAGGCGACGCCATGTTCAATCAGCCACTCAACGCAGTGGCGCGCATTGCGCGCGATAAAATCCACCGCATCGCGATCGCAAAGACCAGCGCCAGCGACCAGCGTATCTTCCACATGGGCTTCGATACTGTCCATTTCGTCGAAAACGGCGGCGATGCCGCCCTGCGCATAAAAGCTGGAGCCTTCGCTGACCGGGCCTTTGCTCAGAACCATAACCTGCTGAGTTTGCGCCAGGCGCAGCGCCAGCGAGAGACCCGCCGCGCCGCTGCCAATAATCAAAACGTCACACTGATAATCGGAAATTTCGCTCATGGTGTTTATTTTACTAAACAAGTGGTCAGCAGAGCATAAGGCGAAACGGCGCGATTAAAAAGCGATAAAGCGTCGAAAGGCACGATCTGGCGCAATGCAATGTATCCAGCGTTTATGGCAGGGTAGGATAACTCTGTGCGGTGTTTATTATGATTAACAAAGGACAATAATTGCGCTTTGGTGATGAAAATGTCATGCGCATCGGGTACTCTGCGGCTTACGCCCGGTAATCGGTTAACTACGATCAAAAACAGCAGCGGCGTACGTTTTCTCAGCATGCTCAATAATCCAGACGTGTAAAAGTACCCGGTGAGGCAATAAAAAAACGGCGTAACTGAACTAATGTCTAATGACCGGCTCTAATGAGGGCTTGCTCATAAACTTGAGTGTTTGCTGGTGGTTCATTTACGCGTGGAGAATGATTTGGGGAGATATTACCTCGGATGAGCGAGCAATTAACGGATCAGATTCTCGTTGAGCGGGTACAGAAAGGAGATCAGAAGTCATTCAATTTACTGGTTGTTCGTTACCAGCATAAAGTGGCGAGCCTGGTTTCACGCTACGTTCCGTCAGGCGACGTGCCCGATGTCGTACAGGAATCTTTTATCAAAGCGTATCGCGCGCTGGACTCTTTCCGCGGCGATAGCGCGTTTTACACCTGGCTATACCGTATTGCCGTTAATACCGCGAAAAACTATCTGGTCGCTCAGGGCCGCCGTCCGCCATCCAGCGATGTGGATGCGATAGAGGCGGAAAACTTTGAAAGCGCGGGCGCGCTAAAAGAAATATCGAACCCTGAGAACTTAATGTTGTCTGATGAGTTGAAACAGATAGTGTTCCGTACCATTGAGTCGCTCCCGGAGGATTTGCGCATGGCGATCACCCTGCGGGAGTTGGATGGTTTAAGCTATGAAGAGATAGCGGCCATCATGGATTGTCCGGTAGGCACCGTGCGCTCGCGCATTTTCCGCGCGCGAGAGGCCATTGACAACAAAGTTCAACCGCTTATCCAACGTTAGCGATAACGGATACAGGAAGGGTACTAAGGCATGCAGAAAGAAAAACTTTCCGCTTTAATGGATGGCGAAACTTTGGACAACGAAGTGATCTCCGCATTGTCTAAAGACGCTACACTGCAGCAAAGCTGGGAGAGCTACCATCTTATCCGCGATACGCTGCGTGGTGATGTCGGCGACACCGTCCATTTTGATATCGCCGCGCGCGTCGCCGCTGCGATCGAACAGGAACCTGCTCGCAACGTAACCGCGTTTATCCCGGAAGCGCAGCCGGAACCCGCACGCTGGGAAAAAATGCCTTTCTGGAAGAAAATGCGTCCCTGGGCCGCGCAAATTACACAGGTTGGCGTGGCCGCTTGCGTCTCGCTGGCAGTGATCGTTGGCGTTCAGCACTATAATCAGCCGCAGGAGTCGGGTCAGGCTTCTGAAGCGCCGGTGTTCAATACGCTGCCGATGATGGGCAAAGCGTCGCCGGTCAGCCTCGGCGTGCCGTCCGACAGCTTTGACACCAACAGCGCCAGCCAGCAAGTGCAGGAGCAGCGTCGTCGGGTCAATGCCATGCTGCAGGATTACGAACTGCAGCGTCGCTTGCATACCGAGCAGATGCAATTTGATCCCACCGGCCCGCAACAGGCTCAGGTTCAGGTTCCAGGAAATCAGTCGTTAGGAATACAGCAGCAGTAATGAAGCAACTCTGGTGTGCCGTTAGCCTTCTGGCTGGCGGCCTGTTTTATTCAGCCATCGCCCCGGCGCAGGAAACTGCGTCCGGGGCGTTGTTGCAACAGATGGAACAGGCCAGTCAGTCCCTTAATTATGAACTCGCTTATATCAACGTTTCCCGGCTGGGCATCGAATCGCTGCGCTATCGCCACGCGGTGATCGATAACAAGGTTTACGCGCAGCTGCTGCAGATGGATGGACCGCGTCGGGAAGTGATCCAGCGCGGTAACGATATCAGCTACTTCGAGCCGGGGCTTGAGCCGTTTTCGCTGCCCGGCACGCACATTGTCGATGCGTTGCCGGCAGTCGTTAACGCCGATTTCAAGCGCCTGACCACCAGCTACGATTTTGTGCCGGTGGGCCGTACGCGCATTGCCGATCAGCTGTGCGAAGTGGTGCGCATCGTGGCGCGCGACGGTACGCGCTACAGCTATATCGTCTGGCTCGACAGTGAAACCAAGCTGCCGCTGCGTATCGATCTGCTCGATCGCGACGGCGAAACGCTGGAACAGTATCGCGTGGTTAGCTTCGCCGTCGACGAGGGTGTGCGCAACCTGATGCAGGGGCTGGAGAAAGCGAACCTTCCGCCGTCGCTCTCGGTGCCGGAAGGGCAAAAAGTCAGCTTTAACTGGACGCCAGGCTGGCTGCCAGCGGGAATGACGGAAGTGGCGCAGAGCCGCCGTACGCTGCCTTCTATCGATAAACCTGTCGAATCAAGATTTTATTCCGACGGCCTTTTCAGTTTCTCGATAAACGTCAGCCCGGCGGATAAAAGCAGTACGACGCAGCTGTTGCGCACTGGCCGTCGAACGGTGCAAACTGCTACGCGCAACAACACTGACATTACTATTGTCGGCGAACTGCCGCCCGCGACGGCGAAGCGTATCGCCGACAGCATCAACTTAGGTACGCAACGATGATGAGAGAATGGGCCACGGTGGTTGCGTGGCAGGACGGCATCGCCACGCTGCACTCGGAAGTGAAAACGACCTGCAACAGCTGCTCGGCGCGTAAAGGGTGCGGCAGCGCCATGCTGAACAAGCTGGGGCCGAAAAACGCGCACGTGATGCAGATCGCCAGCGAAAAGCCGCTGCAGCCGGGCCAGCGCGTAGAGCTGGGCATCCGCGAAAGCAGCCTGCTGGGATCGGCGCTGCTGGTGTATATGACGCCGCTGCTCGGATTGTTCCTGCTGGCGGGCCTGTTCCAGATGCAGTTCCATACCGATCTGGCGGCCGCCTGCGGCGCGCTGCTCGGCGGCATCGGCGGCTTTATCGTCGCGAAAGGCGTCTCGTCGCGCTTTGGCGCTCGCGAAGCCTTCCAGCCGGTTATTCTCAATATCATGCTTCCCCCCGACGCGCTGCGCGTGGAGCAAGAGGCGCTGTAAGCTTTCGCCGGACGGGCAATCCTCGTTCGGCTAATGTTTTGCGCTTTTTTTCACCACCATCGCGGCAAATACGCTATCATCCCGTTTTCCTTGCTTTATCTCCCGGCGCGATGATTCCACCACCCTGATATGTCGTGTACAATGCGCCTTTCGGGCCGTCTCCGCCTGTGATATTACACGCTCTCCTGAGGTTGCATCGCGAGAGTTTCAGCATTTGTAAGGCAGAATAACCTCCATAATGAAGCATATAAGAAACTTTTCGATCATCGCGCACATTGACCACGGCAAATCAACGTTATCAGATCGTCTGATCCAGATTTGCGGCGGCTTAACCGATCGTGAAATGGCAGCGCAGGTTCTGGACTCAATGGATCTGGAGCGTGAGCGCGGCATCACAATTAAAGCGCAGAGCGTGACGCTCGATTACAAAGCGCCGAACGGCGAAACTTACCAGCTCAATTTTATCGATACCCCAGGCCATGTGGACTTCTCCTATGAAGTATCACGCTCTCTTGCCGCCTGCGAAGGTGCGCTGCTGGTGGTAGATGCAGGGCAGGGCGTGGAAGCGCAGACGCTGGCTAACTGCTATACCGCCATGGAAATGGATCTGGAAGTGGTGCCGGTACTGAACAAAATCGATCTGCCGGCCGCCGATCCCGATCGCGTTTCGCAGGAGATTGAAGATATCGTCGGCATCGACGCCACCGACGCGGTGCGCTGCTCGGCGAAAACCGGCGTAGGCGTCCCGGACGTGCTGGAGCGCCTGGTGCGCGACATCCCGCCGCCGGAAGGCGATCCCAACGGCCCGCTGCAGGCGCTGATCATCGACTCCTGGTTCGATAACTACCTGGGCGTCGTCTCGCTGGTGCGCATCAAAAACGGCACGCTGCGCAAAGGCGAAAAAATTAAGGTAATGAGCACCGGTCAGGTCTATAACGCCGACCGTCTCGGCATCTTCACGCCGAAGCAGGTCGATCGCGATGCGCTTAACTGCGGCGAAGTCGGCTGGCTGGTTTGCGCCATTAAAGACATCCTCGGCGCACCGGTGGGCGATACCCTGACAGGCGCCAAAATGCCGGCGGAAAAGGCGCTGCCGGGCTTTAAGAAAGTGAAGCCGCAGGTCTATGCCGGCCTGTTCCCGATAAGCTCCGATGACTATGAAGCGTTCCGCGACGCGCTGGGCAAGCTGAGCCTGAACGACGCCTCGCTGTTCTACGAGCCGGAAAGCTCAACGGCTCTGGGCTTTGGTTTCCGCTGCGGCTTCCTTGGCCTGCTGCATATGGAGATCATTCAGGAGCGTCTGGAGCGTGAATACGATCTCGACCTGATCACCACCGCGCCGACCGTAGTCTATGAAGTGGAAACCACCGGCGGTGAGATTATCTACGTCGACAGCCCTTCCAAGCTGCCGCCGTTAAACAACATTAATGAGCTGCGCGAGCCGATCGCGGAGTGTCATATGCTGCTGCCGCAGGAATATCTGGGCAACGTGATCACCCTCTGCGTTGAGAAGCGCGGCGTGCAGACCAACATGGTCTATCACGGCAACCAGGTGGCGCTGACTTATGAAATCCCGATGGCGGAAGTGGTGCTGGACTTCTTCGACCGCCTGAAGTCGACCTCGCGCGGCTACGCCTCGCTGGACTACAACTTCAAGCGCTTCCAGGCGTCGGACATGGTGCGCGTGGACGTGCTGATCAACTCCGAGCGCGTCGATGCGCTGGCGCTGATCACCCACCGTGATAACGCGCCGTATCGCGGTCGCGAGCTGGTCGAGAAGATGAAAGAGCTGATCCCGCGCCAGCAGTTTGATATCGCTATCCAGGCGGCGATCGGCAACCACATCATCGCCCGTTCGACGGTTAAACAGCTGCGTAAAAACGTACTCGCGAAATGCTACGGCGGCGACGTCAGTCGTAAGAAAAAGCTGTTGCAGAAGCAGAAAGAAGGTAAGAAGCGCATGAAGCAGGTCGGCAACGTCGAGCTGCCGCAGGAAGCGTTCCTGGCCATTCTCCACGTGGGCAAAGACGGCAAATAAGGATATCTGATGGCTAATATGTTCGCCTTGATTCTGGCGATAGCGACGCTGGTCACCGGCATCATCTGGTGCATCGACCGGTTCAAGTGGGCGCCGGCGCGTCGCGCGCAGCAGGCTCAGGCGCAGGCGCAAACCGGCGGCACGCTGGATAACGCCACGCTGACGAAAGTCGCGAAGCAGCCGGGCTGGGTGGAAACGGCCGCGTCGGTCTTTCCGGTGCTGGCTGTGGTGTTTGTGGTGCGCTCGTTTATTTACGAGCCGTTCCAGATCCCGTCCGGTTCGATGATGCCGACGCTGCTGATCGGCGATTTTATCGTGGTGGAGAAGTTCGCCTACGGCATTAAAGATCCGATTACCCAGACCACGCTGATCCCGACCGGGCATCCCGCGCGCGGCGACATCGCGGTGTTTAAATACCCGAAGGATCCGAGCCTCGATTATATTAAACGCGTTATAGGTCTGCCGGGCGACCGCGTGACCTACGACGCGCTGAATAAAACGCTGACGGTGAACCCGGCGTGCGACAGCGGCAAAGCCTGCGACAAAGCGTTGCCGATCACCTATTCGGACGTGGCGCCAAGTAACTTTATTCAGACCTTCAGCGGTTTTGACGGCAATGAATCGGGCAACGGTTTCTGGCAGGTGCCGCAGGGCGAAACCATGCGCGGCGGCCTGCGTCTGGCGACCCGTAAAGAAACGTTAGGTGACGTCACCCACAATATTTTGCTGGTAACTGAGGCGCAAAGTCAGGCCAGCATGTATTATCAGCAGCCGGGACAGCCGCAGGCGAGCTGGGTCGTGCCTGCCGGCCACTACTTTATGATGGGCGATAACCGCGATAACAGCGCTGACAGCCGTTATTGGGGCTTCGTGCCGGAAAAAAATCTGGTTGGTAAAGCGACCGCCATCTGGATGAGCTTTGAAAAGCAGGAAGGAGAATGGCCTACCGGCGTTCGCCTGAGTCGTATCGGCGGCATCCACTAAATCGGACCGTCTGTAAAACGGATGGCTTCCCGCAGGCGGGAAGCCACTGCAAACGAAACTGTTTAGCGTTGACCGTCGTCAGCCCTGTTTCGTATGCAGCATAATTGACGCATTGTTGAAATTGGTATCGCATGAATCCCATCCTCATTAATAAGCTTCAGCGAAAGCTGGGCTACACTTTTACTCATCAGGAACTACTGCAGCAGGCATTAACCCACCGGAGTGCCAGCAGTAAACACAACGAGCGTCTGGAGTTTCTCGGCGATTCCATCCTGAGCTTTGTTATCGCCAATGCGCTCTATCACCGCTTTCCTCGCGTGGATGAAGGCGATATGAGCCGTATGCGCGCGACGCTGGTGCGCGGCAATACGCTGGCGGAGATGGCGCGCGAATTTGACTTAGGCGAATGCCTGCGTCTGGGGCCTGGCGAGCTGAAAAGCGGCGGCTTCCGTCGGGAATCGATCCTTGCCGATACGGTAGAAGCGTTGATCGGCGGCGTATTCCTCGACAGCGATATTCAGACGGTGGAAAGGCTAATCCTTAGCTGGTATCAGAGCCGACTGGATCAAATCAGTCCGGGCGACAAACAGAAAGATCCAAAAACGCGTCTGCAGGAGTATCTGCAGGGTCGCCATCTGCCGCTGCCCTCCTATCTGGTGGTGCAGGTGCGTGGCGAAGCGCATGACCAGGAATTTACCATTCACTGTCAGGTGAGCGGCATGGCGGAGCCGGTGGTGGGCACCGGGTCGAGCCGTCGCAAAGCTGAACAGGCAGCGGCCGAACAGGCGCTGATTAAGTTAGGACTCGAATGAGCGAACAAGAGATGCACTGCGGCTTTATTGCGATTGTCGGCCGCCCAAACGTTGGAAAATCGACGCTGCTGAACCAGCTTCTGGGGCAGAAGGTTTCCATTACCTCGCGTAAACCGCAAACCACGCGCCACCGCATCATGGGCATTCATACGGAAGGCGCGTATCAGGCGATCTACGTTGATACCCCAGGCCTGCATATCGAAGAAAAACGGGCGATCAACCGCCTGATGAACCGCGCCGCCAGCAGCTCCATCGGCGACGTCGAGCTGGTTATCTTCGTGGTAGAAGGCACGCGCTGGACGGCGGACGACGAGATGGTTCTCAACAAGCTGAAAGAGAACAAAGTGCCGGTGCTGCTGGCGATCAATAAAGTCGACAACATCACCGACAAGTCGATCCTGCTGCCGCATATGCAGTTCCTCAGCCAGCAGATGGATTTTATGGATGTGGTGCCGATCTCCGCTGAAAGCGGCAAAAATGTCGACACTATCGCCAGCATCGTGCGCAAGCGCCTGCCGGTAGCCGAACATCACTTCCCGGAAGATTACATTACTGACCGTTCGCAGCGCTTTATGGCCTCGGAAATCATTCGTGAAAAACTGATGCGTTTCCTGGGCGCCGAGTTGCCCTATTCGGTCACGGTGGAAATTGAGCAGTTCATCACCAACGAACGCGGCGGCTACGATATCAACGGTCTGATCCTGGTTGAACGTGAAGGCCAGAAAAAGATGGTGATCGGCAACAAAGGCGCCAAGATTAAAACCATCGGCATCGAAGCCCGTAAGGATATGGAAGAGCTGTTCGAGATGAAAGTGCATCTTGAACTGTGGGTCAAAGTGAAGTCCGGCTGGGCAGATGACGAGCGTGCGCTGCGTAGCCTGGGCTATGTTGACGATCTCTGATTGCTGAATGGAAGGCTGGCAGCGCGCTTTTGTTCTGCATGGACGGCCCTGGAGCGAAACCAGCCTGATGCTGGATCTCTTTACGGAAAACCATGGGCGGGTGCGCGTCATCTCCAAAGGCGCGCGTTCGAAGCGCTCCCATCTTAAGGGGGCGCTCCAGCCTTTCACGCCGCTGCTGGTGCGCTGGGGCGGGCGCGGCGAAGTCAAAACCCTGCGCAACGTCGAAGCCGTTTCGTTGGCGCTGCCGCTGAGCGGCATCGCGCTCTACTGCGGTCTTTACGTCAACGAGCTGTTGGCGCGCGTGCTGCAGCATGAAACCCCGTTTCCTGAACTCTTCTTCGATTACCTTCACTGTCTCCAGTCTCTTGCGGAAGCCAACGGCAGCCCGGAACCGGCCCTGCGCCGTTTTGAGCTGGCGCTGCTGGGCCATATGGGTTACGGCGTCGACTTCCTGCACTGCGCCGGCACCGGCGAGGATATTGAAGACGGCATGACCTACAGCTATCGTGAAGAGAAAGGCTTTATCGCCAGCCTGGTGATCAATCAGCGCAGCTTTACCGGACGACAGCTGCGGGCGCTGTATGAGCGCGAGTTTCCCGACGGCGATACGCTGCGCGCCGCCAAACGCTTTACCCGCATGGCGCTGAAGCCGTGGCTGGGCGGCAAACCGTTAAAAAGTCAGGAGCTGTTCCGTCAGTTCATCCCTAAAAAACGCGCGGATGCACAAAACAATCAGGAATAAACCCAGCGCGCGCCGAAGGCGTGGCGCTGCCTGCATAACTACAACATTCTGAGGACTGTTATGGCTGAGTTGTTATTAGGCGTCAATATCGATCATATCGCCACCGTGCGTAATGCGCGCGGCACCCACTACCCCGATCCGGTGCAGGCGGCCTTTGTGGCCGAACAGGCGGGCGCCGACGGCATTACCGTTCACCTGCGCGAAGATCGTCGCCACATCACCGATCGTGATGT
>OKNF01000121.1_pt1 | contig 21021 bp, 20 predicted proteins | sample 1613121 | NCBI WGS metagenome assembly OKNF01 (sample SAMN04436838, study PRJEB24849) | human gut metagenome | biome: human gut; feature: NICU; material: stool | host: Homo sapiens | place: USA: Saint Louis, MO | collected 2011-09-08
GCTGCACTGGGAATTTATGTTCACCCGCAGCATGTACACCACGCCGGATATGGCGCGTCAGGGCGAAATCCTGAATGACGTTGCGCAGCTGCTGGATGAAGGGAAACTGGCAACAACGCTGAATGAAACGCTGCATGGTCTGAGCGTGGAAAGCTTAACCCAGGCGCACGCCAGAGTTCTGGAAGGCCATATGCGCGGCAAAGTGGTTATCGTTTACTGATATGCCGCAATAAAAACGCCCCTTAACCGGGGCGTTAATTCATGCCGACGCGCTTATCTGTCGCTCTCTTAAGACCTTTAAAACTCCAGCAGATCTTTAGAAATATCGCGTAGCCATTTATGCGATGAGCAGTTATGGTAACGCGGATGCCATGCCTGAATAATGCGGACTTTCGGCAGTTCAAACTCCGGCCTGAAGAAATCCACTTCAATATTCATTCGTTGCAAAACCTCAACCACATAGAGCGGGACGACGCCCAGGCTATCGGTCTGAATGACGTTTTCGACCATGGGAAGATAACCGGCGCTAACCCCATGGATTTTGCGCTTATAGCCGCGCTCCCGGTAGAGACTTTCCATCTCTTCCTTCAGCTTATTTTTTGAGACAATAAGGATATATTCCTTTAACTCTTTAAGCGACTTTTCCATCTGCAGAACGGGATGGTCTTTTTTCGCAATAAAGACGCATTCGCTGTGTCCGATGGTTCTTATTTTAACTTCCGGGCTAAGGTTTTTATCCTCGCCGATATAAAGATCGATATCGTCACTGCGCAACATGCAGGTCGCCGCGTTATCATAGTTAAAATTAAAAACGTGGTGGGTATTTTCCTGAATGCTTTTCTTCATCAGCTTGTAGCTGAGCTTCGACATCAGGATATCATTTGTCACGATGTTGAAGGAGCGCGGCAGTTCGCTGCCGTTCAGCTCAATATTCTGATGCAGCACCGTCTGTATATTATCCAGCAGCTCCCGGAGCTGAGGCTTAAGACGCACCGCCAGCGGCGTTAGCTCCAGGCTCATTCCGGAGCGCACCAGCAGCTGATCCTGAAAGGTATCCCTTATTTTATTCAAAGACTTACTGATGGCTGGCGGAGTGACATTAAGTTTGTCCGCCGTTTTGCTGACGCTTTTTTCATTCAACAGCGTATCCAAAATTGGCAGCAGGTTTAAATCCATTCTTACCAGATGATTAATGTCTTTATGCATGTTTCACACTCCCTTGATTCTTCCTGGTTATAGCCATTCTGCAACGTGCCGCAGTTAGTTATTTCCTGGAGATAAATGACTTAATGCCGTATTGCACAAAATGTCTTTTAACGTAGTCCGTAATGCGATCTTTTTATTAATCGCGTTATGCTCTAAAGCTCTCTGCGACGTCTTGCTTTTCTGAAGCGCCCGAAGATGTATCTAAATTCATCTAGATCTTTCCTGGCATTTAAACCAGGGGAGTCTCTTAATTAAATATATAATTCAATATAGTTAATATGGCTCAGACAATATATAAGTCATGTCTCAAGTTATCGCAGATGCTCAATGGTCGCCTGTGAATGGAAGATTCCAGAGCCAGAACGATAAAAACGATCTAATAAAACAAGCGCGTTAACGCTCCCTGCGCACTTCGCAATTAACTAACTGATAAGTCATGGCAAAAATAGAAAAAATATTAATATGCCTTGTGAAACAGGCATCTTTTTCCTGAAAAAAATTAAACCGAAAAAGCCGAAAATCTATTTTGAAAACTAAACTATTAAGCTGAATTACAGGAGGGTAAATAACAATGAGAACATTCCGAATTAAAAACCAGCGCTGGCAGTATTCCTCTACGGCCAGCCTGAAAAACCGTTTACTTACCGTTTTCTAGCATGTTTCTTACCAGTTCCACACAGCGCAGAAAACGCTCATCGTAACTGTCTTCTGTTACGTGTTCATATTTTATCTGATTTTCATTCAACATTTTTATTAAGAGATCCTGAAACTCGCGCCGATCGACCGAGCTGCCGAGACTGCGTAAACCGTCCGCTACCCAGGGAACATTGTTCTCCAGCAGGATCACCAGATCGAAACGATATTCGTCGATCAGCGCCTGAACAAAGGGGTGTTCGCGCCCTTCATATTTTTTGCAGAACGCCTGCGTGGTAACAAAGTCCGTATCGATAAACGCCACCTTATTGGCGTACTTCACCGCGAAATCGATATACTGCGCGTGGCCCAGCGCGATCTTGTCATAATCCGAATATTGTAGCGCCATCTCATCGCCGCCCAGGTGGGAAAAAACATAGTCGCGGCCATACTCCCAGGCGCTGGTGGTATTGAAGATATTGGCCAGCTTGTTCACCAGTACCGATTTGCCGCTTGATTCGCCGCCAAGTATCGCTACGGTGCGCACGAAAAACGGCTTAACTTCAGTAGGAATATATTCCCAATAGCGGAAAGGGTTCTGGCGAATTTGCGCACCGCTGATATTCATAAAGGAACGTCTGGGATCGATGACTATCGTCTCAATGCCGAGATGCTGACGATACTGCGGCGCGTCCAGTTCTTCGCTGGTATAGACGCAGTTCGGTTCGATGCCCTTTTCCGCCATAAAGGCGGTCATGCCTGCACTCCAGACATCCCAGCCGTGCGGATAAGGCTCCATGCCTTCTTCGTTAAACGCGTGGATGCGGATGTTTTTTTGATACTTAAACGTCTGCAACAGCCAGCGCAGGCGATCGCTGACGGTCGGCTGCTGCGACATGGCGCTGTTTTCAAACAGCTGCCGATCGCGCGGCTCATCGTGGCCCATAATAATATGTAGTTCGTCGACCTGGCTGCAGGCGCGCTGAATCAGATAAATATGTCCGGTGTGCAGAGGATAGAACTTGCCGAAGACCACGCCGACCCGCTTCTCACGACGCGGAAAGGCCAGTCCCAGAAAGCGGTGCAGCGCTTCCAGCTTTTGCGCGCTGGGGCTTTTAATTTTGGCGTTGAGCAGCTGGCTCAGATAGCCCTTCGTCATGCCGCTGGCGTCCGCTACCTGCTGTAGCGTGTGCCCCTGCTGACGAATGGCGGTTTTCAGATATTCAAATGATGACATAATGCCTCCTGCAAAAAGGGGTGGGCTAAGGCCCACCCCAACGACAGGTTAATCCCTGCGGTGAAAATTATAACTCATCCAGAATCGCCAGCGCGTCAGCCAGCTTTTTCACCGGGTAAACCTTCATATTCGCTGGCACTTTCTTCGGCGCATTAGCCGCAGGAACGATCGCGCGTTGGAAGCCATGCTTGGCCGCTTCAGAGATACGCTCCTGTCCGCTCGGCACCGGGCGGATCTCGCCTGCCAGCCCGACTTCGCCAAAAATAACCAAATCCTGCGGCAGCGGTCGATCGCGCAGACTGGAGACCATCGCCAGCATCAGCGCCAGGTCGGCGCTGGTTTCGGTGACCTTCACCCCGCCCACCACGTTAACGAACACATCCTGATCCGCCATTTGCAGGCCGCCGTGACGATGCAGCACCGCCAGCAGAATCGCCAGACGATTCTGCTCCAGCCCGACCGCGACGCGGCGCGGGTTGGCCATCATCGAGTGGTCCACCAGCGCCTGAATCTCCACCAGCAGCGGCCGGGTGCCTTCCCAGACCACCATTACCGAGCTGCCGGCAGTCACCTCGTCGCCGCGCGACAGGAAGATGGCCGACGGGTTGCTGACTTCGCGCATCCCCTGCTCGGTCATGGCGAATACGCCCAGCTCATTCACCGCGCCGAAGCGGTTTTTATGGCTGCGCAGCGTGCGGAAACGGGAATCGGCGTCGCCGTCCAGCAGCACGGAGCAGTCAATACAGTGCTCCAGCACTTTCGGACCGGCCAGCGAGCCATCTTTGGTGACGTGGCCGACCATAATAATCGCCACGCCGCGCGTCTTGGCGAAGCGCGTCAGATAAGCGGCGGTTTCACGCACCTGCGCTACGCTGCCTGGCGAAGACTGAATCTCCGCCATATGCATGACCTGAATGGAGTCGATCACCATCAGCTTCGGCTGCTCCTGCTCGGCGATCAGGCAGATCTGCTCGATGCTGGTTTCCGACAGCATATTCAGGTTATCGGTCGGCAGGCCGAGGCGATGCGCGCGCATCGCCACCTGCTGTAACGACTCTTCGCCGGTGACGTAAAGCGTTTTCATATCCACCGACAGCTTACAGAGGGTTTGCAGCAGCAGGGTACTTTTACCGGCGCCCGGACTGCCGCCGATCAGAATAGCGCTGCCCGGCACCACGCCGCCGCCCAGCACGCGGTCGAACTCTTTAAAGCCGGTGGAGAAGCGCGGCAGCGCCTCCAGACTGATTTCCGACAGCTTCTGCACGCGGCTGGCGCCAGCGGTGCCGGCATAGCCGGAAAGACGCTCATTGCGCGCCGCCGCAGGCGAGGCCGCAAGCCTCACTTCGGTGATAGTGTTCCAGGCGTGGCAGGCGCTGCATTGCCCCTGCCAACGCGGATAGTCTGCGCCACATTCATTGCAGACGAAGGCACGTTTTACCGCTTTGGCCAACTCAACTCCTCGATTATCGGGTCTCGTGATTCAGGCTGCCGCTGAGGATGCAGAAGACGCCCATCAGATCGGCATGCCGAATCGTCACTTCGGTTTGTTCGTTTACTTTCGGCTTGGCGTGGTAGGCGATGCCTAACCCCGACGCCTTAATCATTGGCAGATCGTTGGCGCCGTCGCCAATCGCCACCGTTTGTTCAACAGGAATAGCGTAACGCTGCGCCAGCTTCGCCAGCGTCGTCGCCTTATATTGCGCATCGACCACCGGACCGATGACTTCGCCGGTCAGCAGGCCGTCGCGGATTTCCAGCTCGTTGGCGACAATCGCCGCCAGATGCAGCCTGTCGCGCAGGTATTCGGCGAAAAAGGTGAAGCCGCCGGAAGCGATCGCCACCTGCCAGCCCAGCGCCTGCAGCTTCTGCACCAGCGTGCATAAGCCCGGCATCAGCGGCAGCGCGTCGCGCACCTGTTTAAGAATATTGGCGTCGGCGCCTTTCAGCGTCGCCACGCGCTGACGCAGGCTGGCGGTGAAATCCAGCTCGCCGCGCATCGCCCGCTCGGTTACTTCGGCCACCTGCTCGCCGCATCCCGCCAGACGCGCGATTTCATCAATGCATTCGATCTGAATCGCCGTCGAGTCCATATCCATCACCAGCAGGCCCGGCGTTTTCAGGTGCGGGATTTTCCCCAGCGGCGCCACGTCCAGCCCCATCTCGTGAGCGAGCCGGGTGGCGCGCGGCGTCAGCGAGCCCGCCAGGCGGATCACCTGATAATCATCAACGCACCAGGCGCTGACAATCACCATCGCCGCTCCCAGCTGGTGTTGATACGCCGTCAGGCGCTCCTTATCAAGCTGGTGCCCGTAAAGCAGCCAACCGGTACGCCCGGCGCGATAGTCCAGCGGCATCACTTCATCGCCGCTCAGTGAAAGAGGCAGGCCTGGCCAGAGAGAAACGTCGGTAGGCAGGTCGCACCAGGTCAAACGATTAGGCATTACAGCTCCTGTCGGGAAGATGATCGGCTGCCGCCATCAGAGGACGTTCTGTTGACATCCGTGCCGGGCCACAGCCTGTAGAGAAAACCTCGCAAGAGGCTACCTTGTCAGCCGCGCTTCTGGCAACATAAAGTCGCAAAAACAGGCTCCCCCCTGTTGTTCAGGAAGTAAGGTTGGAAATGGCTAAATCCCGGCTCAAATTTCGTCTGCACCGCACGGTTATTGTGCTGATCTCTCTTACGCTGCTGGTTGTGCTGATGCAGGGCGCTTCCTGGTTCAGCCTGGGGCACCAGATGGCGCGCTCCGAGCAGGTTGAAGATCTGGCGCGCACCCTGACCCGTCAGGTCGCCTTTACGCTGACGCCGTTGATGGATAACGAGGATGAAAATCGCGCGCAGATTGTCGCCATCCTGAAGCAGATAACGGAAAACAGCCGCATCCTTGACGCCTCGGTTTACGACAGCGAAGGCTCGTTAGTGGCGCGCAGCGGCGAAGGCATCAGCGTGCGCGATCGCCTGGCGCTGGATGGCAAACGCGCGGGCAGCTATTTTAACCATCAGCTGGTGCAGCCGCTCGCGAACAGCGACGGCCCGCAGGGCTTTCTGCGCGTGACACTCGATACCCACGTATTAGTCACCGAAGCCAAGCAGGTGGACAACACCACCAATATCTTGCGCCTGATGATGCTGCTGGCGCTGGCTATCGGCATTATCCTCACCCGCACGCTGCTGCGCGATCGCCGCACCCGCTGGCAGCAATCTCCCTTCCTGTTGACCGCCAGCACGCCGGTAAAAGAAGATGACGACGAGCAGGATGAGACGCCCTTAACGGAAAAGTCGTAGCGAAAAGGTGTGTCAGGAATAAAAGGCGGCAACACGCGAAGAACAGAAAAGATAACCGGACGAGCGAGGCTCGCCCGGTGGGTTTATCAGGCTTTGTCGCCCAGCAGCACCGACTCCAGCGCGATTTTGATCATGTCGCTGAAGGTGGTCTGACGCTCCGCCGCCGTGGTTTGCTCGTGCGTACGGATATGGTCGGAAACGGTGCAGATGGTCAACGCTTTCGCGCCGAACTCCGCCGCCACGCCATAGATGCCCGCCGCTTCCATCTCCACGCCGAGGATGCCGTACTTCTCCATCACGTCGAACATTTGCGGGTCCGGCGTATAGAACAGGTCAGCGGAGAAAATGTTGCCCACGCGCGCCTCGATGCCCAGCGCTTTTGCCGCGTCCGCCGCATTGCGCACCATTTCGAAATCGGCGATGGCCGCGAAATCGTGATCCTTAAAGCGCATACGGTTCACTTTAGAATCAGTGCAGGCGCCCATGCCGATCACTACGTCGCGCAGTTTCACATCGGCGCGCACCGCGCCGCAGGAGCCGACGCGAATGATCTTCTTCACGCCAAATTCGGTGATCAGTTCTTTTGCATAGATGGAGCAGGAAGGAATGCCCATGCCATGACCCATCACAGAGATGCGACGGCCTTTATAAGTGCCGGTATAGCCCAGCATGCCGCGCACGTTGTTCACTTCAACCGCATCTTCCAGAAAGGTTTCCGCGATATGCTTAGCGCGCAGCGGATCGCCCGGCATCAGAACCACGTCCGCGAAATCACCCATTTCAGCATTAATATGAGGCGTAGCCATTGTCGTTATTCCTTGAAAAAATAAAACACGCCAGCCCGCAGGCTGGCGTTAAAGTGAAAGCCGCGTATTACAGCATGCTTTTGCCATATTCCATATCGGAAAGGCCGAAGTATTTCGCTACCGTCTGACCGATATCCGCGAAGGTTTCGCGGTAGCCGAGGAAGCCCGGTTTAACGCCTGGTCCGTAGATCAGCACCGGAATATGTTCGCGGGTGTGATCGGTGCCGTGCCAGGTTGGGTCGCAGCCGTGGTCGGCGGTGAGGATCAGGATGTCGCCCTCTTTCACCAGCGCCATCAGCTCCGGCAGACGACGGTCAAACAGCTCCAGGCCGCCAGCGTAACCGGCCACGTCGCGGCGGTGGCCCCAGGTGGAATCAAAGTCCACAAAGTTGGTGAAGACGATGGAATTGTCCGGCGCTTCCGCCATCTCTTTCACCGTCGCATCGAATAGCGCGTCCAGCCCCGTCGCCTTCACTTTTTTAGTGATACCGACGTGCGCGTAGATATCTGCGATTTTACCAACGGAGATCACCTCGCCCTGCTTCTCTTCCACCAGCTTTTTCAGGATGGTCGGCGATGGCGGCTCAACGGCCAGATCGTGACGGTTGCCGGTACGCTGGAAGTTGCCTGCTTTATCGCCCACGAATGGACGCGCAATTACGCGGCCGATGTTGTAGTCGCCTTTATCCAGCTCCTCGCGGGCAATCTCGCACAGATCATACAGGCGTTGCAGGCCGAAGGTCTCTTCATGGCAGGCGATCTGGAATACCGAGTCGGCGGAGGTGTAGAAAATCGGCTTGCCGGTTTTCATATGCTCCTCGCCGAGCTTATCCAGAATCACCGTGCCGGATGAATGGCAGTTGCCGAGATAGCCCGGCAGATCGGCGCGCTCCACCAGCTTATCCAGCAGTTCCTGCGGGAAACTGTTTTCGGTGTCGCTGAAGTAGCCCCAGTCAAACAGCACCGGCACGCCGGCGATTTCCCAGTGGCCTGACGGCGTATCTTTGCCTGACGATAGCTCGCTGGCGTAGGCGTATGCGCCGATAATTTTCGCGTTCGGGTCCAGGCCCGGCGGGAAGGTGCCGGTAGAGGCTTCCGCCGCTTTTCCCAATCCCAACGCCGTCAGATTCGGCAGATGCAGCGGGCCTTTGCGCCCCTGGTCAGCCTCGCCGTTAAAGCAGGCTTTAGCGATATGGCCCAGCGTATCTGAACCGGTATCGCCGAATTTTTCAGCGTCTTTACTGGCGCCGATCCCGAAGGAGTCCAGCACCATGATAAATACACGTTTCATGTGACTCTCCTGCGCCTTAGCGCGATGAGAAAATATAAAAAAGCGATCAGAACAGTATGACGGCTATCCCGGTCATACTTCAAGCCAGCCGCGCCCTTTCCGGCATTTTTAGCGCCTGCGACTTGCGCATGCGCTTTCCCGCCAGCGTCTCGCAGCCAGCCCCTTTAGCCGATGCGGCGATAGATAACCGGCGTGGCGGCAGGCGGTTGATCGCCGAGCGTAACGGCGGCCTTCACCGCCTGCGCCGCTTCCTGCCAGCGCTCTTCGCTGTCGGCATGAATCACCGCCAGCGGCCGTTCGCCATCCACGCGATCGCCCAGCTGCGCCATTTCGCTAAAGCCGACGCTGTAATCGATGGCGTCGCTGGCGCGGCGACGGCCGCCGCCTAACGCCACGACCGCCATACCAAGCGCGCGCGTATCCATCGCGGTGACGATGCCGGGCGCGTCGGCGTAAACCGCTTTACTCAGCATCGGCGCTGGCAGATAGCGGTCAATCTGTTCAATAAAATCGTTGGGTCCGCTCTGCGCCGCGACCATACGGGCGAAGATGTCCGCCGCGCGACCGTTATCCAGCACCTGTTGCAGTTTCTGCCGCGCCTCGGCGTCATCTTTCGCCAGCCCGCCGGAAAGCAGCATTTCACTGCACAACGCCATGGTCACTTCCAGCAGGCGCGGATTGCGGTAGCTGCCGGTCAGGAACTGTACCGCTTCGCGCACTTCCAGCGCGTTGCCGGCGCTGGAGGCTAGCACCTGATTCATATCGGTCAACAGCGCCGTGGTTTTGCAGCCCGCGCCGTTGGCGACGCCGACGATCGCCTGCGCCAGCTGTTCGGAAAGTTCAAAGGTCGGCATAAAGGCGCCCGATCCCACCTTCACGTCCATCACCAGCGCATCCAGCCCTTCGGCCAGCTTCTTCGCCAGAATCGAGGCGGTGATCAGGGGAATCGAATCGACGGTGGCGGTAATGTCGCGCGTGGCGTAAAAGCGTTTATCTGCCGGCGCCAGCGAATTCGTCTGGCCGATAATGGCGACGCCATTCTGCTTAATCATCTCGCGGAAGCGTGTATCGCTGGGGAAAATATCGAAGCCAGGTATCGCCTCCAGCTTATCGAGCGTACCGCCGGTATGACCCAGCCCGCGCCCGGAGATCATCGGCACGTAGCCGCCACAGGCGGCCACCATTGGACCGAGCATCAGCGAGGTCACGTCGCCCACGCCGCCGGTAGAATGCTTATCCACTACCGGGCCGTTCAGGTTCAGCGCCTGCCAGTTCAGCACCGTGCCGGAATCGCGCATCGCCATGGTCAGCGCCACCCGTTCCGACAGAGTCATATCGTGGAAAAAGATGGTCATCGCCAGCGCGGCGATCTGCCCTTCCGACACGGTGTTATCACGCACGCCGTTGATAAAGAAGCGGATCTCTTCTTCGCTCAGGGCGTGTCCGTCACGTTTTTTTCGAATTATTTCTTGTGGTAGAAACAAGGTAACCCCCTGTTTAACGGATCGCTGTCAGGCCTGGTGTCCCGATCCAATTGTGCAGAACAGATATATTTAGCGGGCGGCGGACGCCCGCTGTTGTGAAAGGAGAATCAGTAGCTGCTGGCGCTGCTCGCGCTCTGGTAGCCCGCCGCGTTTAGCAGGCTGGCCAGCAGGCTGGAGGCGCCAAAGCGGAAGTGGCGCGCGTCGGCCCAGTCGCTGCCCAGAATATCGTCGGCCAGCTGCAAATAGCGCGCGGCGTCTTCCGCCGTGCGCACGCCGCCGGCAGGCTTAAAGCCTACGCGATCTTTAACGCCTTTATCGCGGATCACTTCCATCATGATTTTCGCCACTTCCGGCGTGGCGTTGACCGGCACTTTACCGGTAGAAGTTTTGATAAAGTCGGCGCCCGCATCGATAGCGATTTCAGAAGCCTGACGGATCAGCGCTTCTTCTTTCAGCTCGCCGGTTTCGATAATGACTTTCAGCAACACGTTAGCCGCCGCGCAAGCCTCTTTACACGCTTTCACCAGCTTAAAGCCGGTATCGGCGTCGCCCGCCATCAGCGCACGATAAGGGAAGACCACGTCCACTTCATCGGCGCCGTAGGCGATCGCCGCGCGGGTTTCCGCCAGCGCGATATCGATATCATCGTTACCGTGCGGAAAATTGGTGACGGTGGCGATACGGATATCGGGCGTGCCCTGCTCGCGCAGCGCTTTACGCGCAACCGGAATAAAACGTGGATAAATGCAGATTGCGGCCGTATTGCCCGCCGGGGATTTTGCCTGATGGCACAGCGCGATCACTTTCGCATCGGTGTCATCGTCGTTAAGGGTGGTCAGATCCATCAGTTTCAGCGCACGCAGCGCGGCAGCGGTTACATCAGTCATAATGCTCTCCAGACAAATTCAGTGAGCTTCCGCCAGTGGAAGACTCAACACGAGGTCTTGGTTCCTTGAAGAGGGTTGAGATCCATCTCACCTTGCCAGCGATGCTGTTTCGCTTTGATGTTACGATTTTAACACCACGGGCAGACTCATTGTTGTGCGTAAGCTCACAATTAATTAAGGAACGTTACCGTCATATTTACATTCACTGTGATTTTAGTCACAAAAAAGCGCGACAGGTCGCAACCGGAACCGCTTTATCCGCGTATCATAACGCAGAAGGGCAAATGTGAGAATTATCACATTTGCCCTTTTTAACCGATGAGCGGCCTGCCGATCCGTTAGCTCAGCTGGAACAGGCGCGCACTATTGGCGGCGATAGTGTCGGCAATCTCTTCCGGCGGCTCCTCCCGCAGCTCGCACAGCGTCTGCCACACGTTACGCACGCGTTCTGGCCGGTTAGGTTCGCCCTGAAAGCCGTTAAGCGGCATATCGGGCGCATCGGTTTCCAGCAGCAGCGAAGAGAGCGGCAGTCGGGCGATCGTCTGGCGCGTCTTGCTGGCGCGCGGATAAGTAATGGTGCCGCCGACGCCGATCGCGTAACCGGCGGCGATAAACGCCTGCGCCTGTTGCAGGCTGCCGGCAAAGCCGTGCACTACGCCACGGCGCGGCACGTCGATACGCCGCAGATGCATCGCCAGCTTATCGTGCGTGCGACGCGAATGGAGGATCACCGGCAGATCGTAATCGCGCGCCAGCCGCAGCTGCGCATCAAGAAAGTGTTGCTGACGATCGAAGCGCGGATCTTCCATATAGAGATCGAGGCCGATCTCGCCGATCGCCACCAGCTTTTCCGGCCGCTGACGCAGATGCCGCTCCAGCTGTTCCAGCGATGCATCGCTGTGTTGATCAATCACAATGGGATGCAGACCGAGCGCGGCATAAAGCGGCGGGTGCTGTCGGCTTAGCTGCAAAACGCGCGCGAAACGCGTGGCGTCAATTGCCGGCACGATAATGCGCTCCACGCCCGCCTGTGCCGCCTGCGCCAGGCTTTCCGCCTCACGATCGGTAAAGGGCGGAAAATCAAAATGACAGTGGGTATCAATAAACCTCATGCCAGCGATCCTTTGTCGTAGTCGGCGTCATTCTCTGCGTTTTTCTTCACGACTTCATCCAGACTTATCGGAACGTTATCTGGTTCGTTCGCGACCGGCGCCGGCGGGGTGATAATCGGACGGCTTGTCAGCATATCATTCTGGCTCAGCCACTGCCCCAGCGAGGCGAGGAAATAGCGTCCGCAGCGCCGTCCCAGATGGTAATCCTGATTCAGCGCCCTGAGGCGACTGCCTAACGCACTGCTGGCCAGCGGACGCGGAGGATAGATTTCAATGATGCGCAGATCGCCGGGCGGATGCTCGATAAACTGCTGAATCTCATAATAGCTTTTTTCATGCTGTTGCAGCAGGTTCAGCCACGGGCTGCCGCTAAACCAGCGCTCCATGCGTTTGATCCAGCCCGGCGTATAGAACATCTGCGAAGGCACCGTGCGGATCACCACGATGGTATTAGCGCCGCGTCGCGCCGCCTCGCGCACCGGTATGGCGTCGGTAATGCCGCCATCGAGATAGCTGCCCTCTTTCAGCGCAATGCCGCTGCGGTAAAAGCCCGGAATGGCGCTGGATGCTTTGATAAGCTCCAGCCAGTTAGCGCTGTCGGGGGCAAAATAGTGGGCGGTGTAGTCATCGCTGCGGCAGGCGCACATATAGAATTCTCTGCCACTGGCAAGCAGCTGTTCCGCCTGCGCCATCGCCAGCGGCAGCTCCTGGCTGGTAATCGTGGTTAGCCAGTCGAGATCGATGAGATGCCCGCCGCGAGCAAAGCGGAGCGGATCGAAAAAGAGTTTATTGGTGGTATAGCGGGTGATGACCCGTCGGGCATAGCCTGGCTGGCCACAGATAAACGCGGAAAGATTTTGCGCGCCGGCGGAGGTGCCTAAATAGAGTTGAAAAGGATTAAAGCTAGCCCGCTGAAATTCATCCAGCACGCCAGCGGTAAAGATACCGCGTTGACCGCCCCCTTCGCACACCAGCGCCATTTTGCCGGGTTTGAAAGGACGTTGCGCTAACGCCTCGATGTTGCCAGGCGTTACCGGAATGCGTATCCCCATAGCCTGAGTCAGCGTGGGTGTTTGTCGGTGGTCGCCTCGTGCTGCTCCCTGCCGTAATCTTCCTGCAAAATTCCGGAGAGCCAGTCATTATTTCCCGACATCCAGGCGTCATCGCTGTCAAACCATTCCGCCCACATCAGCGCCATCTGGCCTTTCCATTGTTTCCATTTGCCCGCAACGATGTCGCTATTCATGACTGGCCTCCGTTAATTCACTGAATCTTTTTGTTCAGCATCGAGGACATGCTTACCTAGGGACGTTTACGTCCGGTAAACAGGCTGACGAGGAACAGGATAATACCAACCACGAAGACAATCTTAGCTGCCCATGCGGCCGTACCAGCCAGACCGCCGAAGCCTAATGCCGCTGCGATCAGTGCGATTACCAGAAATATAATACCCCAACGAAACATAAGCCTCTCCTTTACCATAGTTAAAATCGAACTGCTTACTCAGCAAATTCAGGGGGTAGCCCCATGAATGTTCTTCTTTTACGGGATAGCGACGGCACGGCCTGTCAGGGCCGCGCCGGAAAAGCATTATTTTTTGACCTGCAGGTCATTTTTAACGCTTTTCACGCCTTCAATCGCTTTGGCGATACTTTCAGCACGTTCAGACTGTGCCTGATTTTCTACCGCACCGGAAAGCTGGACCACACCGTTGGTGGTTTCAACTTTGATTTTACGGGACGGCACAATATCATCCGCTAATAGCTTAGCTTTAATTTCGCTGGTCGTTGCAGCATCACCTGCATAACCGCTAACTGACTGTTTTTCGCTGTCTTTAACGTGTAGTTTGTCATTGACGGATTTAACGCCCTCAACTTTCTTCACCAGAGCCACCGCTTTTTCCGCCTGGTCCTGAGAAGCCACGAAACCGCTCAGGGTAACGACGCCCTTCTCGGTCTCTACTGAGATATCCGTACTTTTAATCGTTTCATCATCTACCAGCGCCGCTTTCGCTTTGGCAGTGATGCCGCTGTCATCCATAAAACCATCGACTTTTTTCATAGAACTATCGATTTTGGACCCTGCGCTATCCGCCGTATTCTGCGTTTTCTGTGATACGGATTCGTCCGCCAGCGCAGAGCCGCTCAGCAGCGCAGAACCTACCATCACAGCCATCAGAGTCTTAGTAATCTTAGTCTTGTTCATCGATATCTTCCTTCTATCCGTTATTCCACTCACAACCGTAAGCGTGGCGACAACAAACCACGATGTCGCCGAAAAGAACGCCGGGGTGATGTCACCGCCGCTTTTTGCGTCCGACAAACTAAGCATAGACAAGGATCGCCATTCGTCTCGTTTTTCTGGTTAAAAAACAGGTAAGAAGGCGTTTTTATGGTGTTTTTAAGAGGAGTCTGTAAGCGGGAAAGAACAGTGTGCGATGGTACTGAAAAGGCGCCTGCGGAGCGCAACGCTGGCTCCGCAAGGCCTGAAGCGCGCGCCGCTGAAGGGCGCGCCGCTTTTTAGTGTTCGCGCGTTTTGCGGAACACCACGTCAGGATAACGTTCCTGCGTCAGGTTCAGGTTAACCATGGTCGGCGCGATGTAGGTCAGGTTATCGCCGCCGTCCAGCGCCAGGTTAATCTCGTTTTTACGCTGGAACTCGTCGAATTTCTTCGCATCGTTGCATTCTACCCAGCGCGCTGTCGACACGTTGACCGATTCATAGATCGCTTCCACGTTGTACTCGCTTTTCAGGCGCGCCACGACCACGTCAAACTGCAGCACGCCGACGGCGCCGACGATCAGGTCATTGTTGGCGATGGGACGGAACACCTGCACCGCGCCCTCTTCCGACAGCTGCACCAGCCCTTTCAACAGCTGTTTCTGCTTCAGCGGATCGCGCAGACGAATACGGCGGAACAGTTCCGGCGCGAAGTTCGGAATACCGGTGAACTTCATATTTTCGCCCTGAGTAAAGGTATCGCCGATCTGAATGGTGCCGTGGTTATGCAGGCCGATGATATCGCCCGGATAAGCTTCTTCCACGTGCGAACGGTCGCCCGCCATAAAAGTCAGCGCGTCGGAGATCACCACATCTTTGCCGATACGCACCTGACGCAGCTTCATGCCCTTTTCATATTTACCGGAGACCACGCGCATAAAGGCGACGCGGTCGCGGTGTTTCGGGTCCATGTTGGCCTGGATTTTAAACACAAAGCCGGAGAACTTCTCTTCGCTTGCTTCAACGGTGCGGGTATCGGTCTGACGCGGCATCGGCGCCGGCGCCCAGGAGACCAATCCATCCAGCATATGATCGACGCCGAAGTTGCCGAGCGCGGTGCCGAAGAAGACCGGCGTCAGTTCGCCCTGCAGGAACGCGTCCTGCTCAAACTCGTGAGAAGCGCCTTTCACCAGCTCCAGCTCGTCGCGCAGCTGCGCCGCCAGATCCTCGCCGACCGCCTGATCCAGCTCCGGGTTATCCAGCCCTTTAACGATGCGTACTTCCTGAATGGTGTGGCCTTTGCCTGACTGGTACAGGTAGGTTTCATCGTTATAAAGATGATAAACGCCTTTGAACAGCTTGCCGCAGCCGATAGGCCAGGTGATCGGCGCGCAGGCGATCTTCAGCTCATTCTCGACTTCGTCCAGCAGCTCCATCGGATCGCGAATATCGCGGTCCAGCTTGTTCATAAAGGTCAGGATCGGCGTATCGCGCAGACGGGTGACCTCCATCAGCTTACGAGTGCGATCCTCAACGCCTTTCGCCGCGTCGATCACCATCAGACAGCAGTCGACGGCGGTCAGGGTGCGATAGGTATCCTCGGAGAAGTCTTCGTGTCCGGGGGTATCCAGCAGATTCACCAGGCTGTCGCGGTACGGGAACTGCATAACCGAGGTGGTGATGGAGATACCACGCTGTTTTTCCATCTCCATCCAGTCCGATTTAGCATGCTGGTTGGAGCCGCGGCCTTTTACCGTACCGGCGGTTTGAATCGCCTGTCCGAACAGCAGGACTTTTTCGGTAATGGTGGTCTTACCGGCGTCAGGGTGAGAAATAATAGCGAAGGTGCGACGACGCGACACTTCTTGCAAAAATGGGGTATTAGACATCGGAATTCTTCTGTTGATGCCGTGGCGCGGCGTAATAGCAGGCGACACAGCCGTTAATTCACGAGGGCCCACTGACGGGCCCGGAGCCAGAACCATGCAGTTAACCTGAGAGGCGCTGTGCTGTCAGATGAACGCTGCTAAAAAGCGTAGTGGTCTACATTGGTGCCGGCCCCGTGTAACAATGTTGAAAAGTCAGACAATGAGGCCGCATAGCTTACCTTAAGTACATAAAAAAAGCAGGCCGAAATCGCGCGCGCTGTGCGCTTTCCCGCTAACTTTTTCCATCATCTCGTCAGGCCGTTTCAGTGCGCGCTTATCCCTGCGCGTCTGCGGCGTGCTGCAACTGGCTCAGCGTTATTTGCGTCACCAGACCGTTGCCGATACGCGCGGAGATAACCTTTTCATCCTGCTGCCAGATGAGCCAGCTTTCGCCGTTGCGCTCGTCCGCCTCGCCAGGGCCATATTTTTGCTCCAGCTCGGCAACCGTCATGCCGACGCGCGCGCCGCGATGCGTCTCCAGCGTGGCGTCGAGCAGCGTAATCTGCCCCAGATAGTTATCGTCGGCGCTACGCTGCTGCCGATCCCAACCTTCATTGGAGACCGTCAGCGCCAGCACGTCATAGCGATGCTGGTAATAACGATAAGGCACCTCCGCGTCCGGCGCCGGATTTTGCGCCTGCTGCGTACGTTCCGGCGGCAGGCTCATCATCACATCCTCATTCCAGGGCTGTCCTAAAGCCAGCGTGATACTGTTGACCTGGATGACGAAATCGGCCGCCGTCAGCGCAGCGATGGCAGGCTGCTCGCTGTTTTCCAGTGGATAAAAATCATCAGGCTCTACGCCCGCGTCGGTCTGTAATGCGCCGTCCTTTTTACTCGCCTTAAAGAAAAACAGATGCGGCGCGGTCTCAGGATCGCCGCCGCAGGACGGGTTATGACGGTTTTCCCGCACGTCGATCAGATAGTTTGCCGGATCGTCGCTGTCATCGACGAAGCTCATGCTCAGGCAGTCGCTGGCAAGCGGCGTCAACTTATGCTGGCGGATTGCCTGCAACACCGTAGTGATAACCTGATCCTGCTTTATCCCTTCGCCCTCTGCGGGCGCAGGCGGCGATGGCGCGTCAGAGATCGTTACTGATGGCGCAGCATCAGGCGTTTCCGCCACTGACGGTTGTGTTTCTGTGGCGGCCATTTCTGATGAAGGCATCCCAGACGCAGACGGCTGTGCCTGCGCATCAGAGGCGGAGGGCATCCTCGAGAACTGTTCGGCAGGCGGCGTCAGGATCGCCCCGTTAATATCCGGCAGATCGGCGGCCAGCGCATAGCTGCCTGTCACCGCCGTCATTATCAGCAGTCGTGTTAAGAAAGAGAAAAACATAGCTGTGCTCGTCAGAGTCAAGGCGCAAGCCGCGCGTAAGAGAATTATCTTTGTTATCGGCCCGCCTGGAGCCAACGGGAATTTAACACCGCCGGGCAGGATCGAGTCAAAAATGATTAGCGTTATCAGGCGCTCTTCACCTTAGTTACCCCCTTTCGCATAGATTCATTGTTCTCAGGTCAGGCATCCTCTATCCTGGTGAGTGAGTTCACTATCAGGAAAGTATCCCATGAACGACAAAAAAATGATTTCCATCGATCAGTTTAATGCGAATGAGCGAGCCGTTATAGAGGAAACGTTCAGGGGGCTGGTGCAGAAATATAAACTTCGTACTGGTAAAGAGCCAGACGGTAAAAAAGAGAAAGAATTTACCGCCGAAGCCAGGCAAATGGTCATGACCATCAAGCAAAATAATGAGAAGGAAAAAGCGCTGGCGGCTAAAAAACCAGTGCGTAAAAAGAAACCCTCTTCGCTGGCCGAAAGTGAGGTGGCTGATTTCAGTTGGTCAGCCTCGATAAAGCGCGGCAAGCGATAACACTCCAGATATTATTTGCGCGCCCTTAAGCGGTATGCGGCTCTGCTTCTGCGTTTCGCTCCATGTGCTGAAAGTGCCCTGCCAGGCGCTTTCTCCCTGTACATCCGTCTGCGCGCTGGCAGGGCGTTCAGCGCCGTATGGTATCAATCCACGTCAGCAGGATTTAACTCTGGCTTACGGGGGAGTCAAAGGAGATCGGCTGCGCTGATGTTAAAGGGGCTTGCGCAGCCAAAAGCGGGACGATTAAGTGGTTGTTAAAACGATCAAAACCATTAAAATCACTTATCGTTTTTTTAAGGACAGGAAAATGAGTTCATTAATTAATAATACCGCCGAGAAGGCTGGCTATATAGCAATGGCCCGCAATGAAATCGCCAAATTAAACCAGCTAGCGCACACCATATCTTCACGCCATCTGAACTACGGCCCTACGCTGCATAAATTCATTAGCGATACAAAAAGCTTCGCCGAACAGCATCTCAATCTAATCAGCCGGGCGCAAACCGCCGCTGAAAGCATGAACTACCTCGAAGCTTTAAAATCGGAAATAAACGATCTACATATCCAGGACAGGCTACTGACAACTGGTAAAGCGAAAGTGTTCGCAGTCATTGATTTTGTTCGCGACCATCAGCAGCAGATCAAAGGCTACGTGATAACAGGGGTTCATATCGCCACTTCCGCCTCGCAGGTCGTAGGCGGCGCGTTGCTGGTCGGTACCCTGTCGCCTGTCGGCGTGGTTGCCGGCGGGATTCTGGTGGTTAACGGGATTAACGGGATCGATAAAGAGATCGAGCGCCTGTTCACCGACAACAAAACGACAGAAGGGTTTCTGGCTGATGCCTATATGGGCGGCGCGGAGGCAATGGGATTTGAACGCTGTTCTGGATTAGCCGTCTATAACACCGTTGATCTGGCGGCTAATGCCTTTAGCGTTTATGGCCTTATCAAGAAAAAAGAATCCTGGCGTCTGTTCTATTCACTGCGCGAAGATTTTTACCGCAACTATGACAAGCTGAGCCAGACAAAGCGATTACAAAAGAACATCAGCCTGGGTCTTAAGGGCAAAAGTGTTCTTGATATTATGTCTGGCGCCACCTGCTCGCGTTAACACCTAATTGGTTTTGCCTGCCGCCTTTTTGACGCTGCGCTGATAAAGCCAGGATTTCCACGAGAGCTTTATCGGCGTAAACCAGGCGATTAAACCAAGCGCTATTAACATTGAAGCGCCAAGCGGCAGAGCGCGCTGCGTCCCCTGAAAGATGACGGAGAGCATCCAGATAATGACCAGTGCGATGCAAATATAGATGCGGGAACGGAAAATTTTAGACAAATCAGCCAGTACGATTTCCAGCGAAGTAGAATGATTTTCCGCATTAGCGCGCAGCTTCCCTATTTCCTCAGCAGAAAAACCCGTTTTATACAGTTTTTCTTCAAGGTTGCTTCTGAACATATCTCTCTCCTAACCATGAAGCGCCGATTATATCGGTAGACAAAAAAAAGTCAAAACACGCAGGAAAAATAATGGGATAGCGTCAGATGGCAGCGAGATAGCGCGCTAAAAGGCCCAGATGCTTCCCGGCTGGCAGGACGTCAAATAGTCGTATTTTTTAAAGATGCTGACTAATGTATATTAAAAAACATTATTAATGATGCCATCAGGCACCACTGAGCATCAGGACGTAAAAAGAGCTATCGCCTGTTTTAATCTTCCTCAGGGGCCTGCCTGAACAGCGCTTCCGCCATGGCGGCAATTCTTTTTTCCTGTACCAGCCTGTCACGCCATTCCTGAGGTATGCCCGAATAACCATACAGCGCGCCGGCAATCTGACCTGCCGTCGCAGCCACACTGTCAGCATCATCGCCCAGGTTAGCGACCAGAAGAATCGCGTCGCGGAAATTATCCGTATTCCATACGGCCCACATTGCTGCTTCAAGCGTGTCGATAACGTAGCCGCTTGAACGAATCTGGTCGCGTGTTTTCTGCTTGTATTCGCCTGCGTTGATGATGAGGACTCTTGCGCTAAGAGGAAGAGTATGGGGTGAAAATACTTTTTCCTTAGAGTATCCCTTAATTAAATAATTAATTATAAATCCCAAAAATTGACAGGAGAAGATAGATTCAACTGCACCATGTGTAGCGCGGCTTTGTGCTTTAGATTCAAAATATATTTTTTTTAATGAATGGCGCCTGAATAAAGGAACTGGCGCCATCCTGATTAATGCGGCGTTACCCGCTGTATTTTTAGCTGTATTACCAAACCATGAAGGGCCTTGCGAAAGATACTGTTCAAGTGCATACCTTGTTGTATTTCCTATATCGAAACATTTTCCATTAGAGCTGTTTTCGCCATAATAATACCAGCGGACTAATTTATCCCTGAAAAAGGACGTATCCATAGTGCCTTTTTGGAGATAAGTTTCAGCAAGGCATAAAGCCATAGACGTATCATCAGTCCATTCACCCGCCTGAAGGCGAAAGGGCCCACCGCCGACCATATCTGTAATGTTTTGCTTATCACGCGGAAGGAATTCCAGCGTCGTGCCTACCGCATCGCCAACAGCAAGCCCTACTAACGCGCCTACCGCTCTGTCACAGGAGTGTTCTTCAGACAGGTGGCATTTTACTTTTTCATCCCATGCGTTACGAGGCTCTCTTGGTAGTTCATTATTATCAGTCAACTGCGCACGCGCACTTGCTGGCAAGTAATGATGATACCTTTCTGCATAGCGATTAACTATTGCATCATCTTCATGTAAGTCAATCATTTCATCCTTCTGAATATTAATTTAAATTATCAAACCGTTGAGAGATACCAGCCTCCGCGCTGAGTCTTTCCGTCAAATGACTGCGCGAAGCGGGGTTGAGATGGCCAGGCGGTAAAGTTGAGGATTGCAGAAACATGCGTTGAAATTTCAAAAATTATTTTTTACTTGATGATACCAGAGCATAATTTTTATTTTATCAATGGAACTTACATCTAAACCGTTCGCCCTCGGCCTGCGTGAGCCTGCCCAGTGCGTCATAGCCGTAGCGGTGCGCGCCGCTGTGGCTGTCTG
>OKNF01000122.1_pt1 | contig 20945 bp, 21 predicted proteins | sample 1613121 | NCBI WGS metagenome assembly OKNF01 (sample SAMN04436838, study PRJEB24849) | human gut metagenome | biome: human gut; feature: NICU; material: stool | host: Homo sapiens | place: USA: Saint Louis, MO | collected 2011-09-08
TGGAAAGCCTGCGCATTCCGGTGCAGTACCTGGCGAACCTGCTGACCGCGGGCGATACCGCGCCGGTGCTGCTGGCGCTGAAGCGCATGCTGGCGATGCGTCACTACAAACGCGCGGAAAGCGTGGATGGCGTGATCGACACCAGCGCGCTGGAACAGGTCGGCCTGACCGAGGCCCAGGCGCAGGAGATGTACCGCTACCTGGCGATCGCCAACTACGAAGATCGCTTCGTGATTCCTTCCAGCCACCGTGAGCTGGCGCGCGAAGCGTTCCCGGAAAGCAAAGGCTGCGGCTTCAGCTTCGGCGATGGCTGCCACGGCAGCGACAGCAAATTCAACCTGTTCAATACGCGCCGCATCGATGCCATCGACATCACGCGCCGCACTGAAAATCAGGGGGATGCCTCATGATTGCGTTACGCATTATTGCGCGTTTGCTGGACTATCCCGATCGGGCGCTGTTCGATCACCAGGCGGATCTGGAGGAGGCGCTGGCTGACGCCAGCGAGCTGAACGAAGCCCAGCGCGAACAGCTGCTGACGCTGCTGCGCGACTTCAGCGCCTGCCCGCTGCTCGATCTACAGGCCGACTACTGCGAGCTGTTCGATCGCGGCCGCGCCACTTCGCTGCTGCTGTTTGAACATGTGCATGGCGAGTCGCGCGATCGCGGCCAGGCGATGGTCGATCTGATGGAGCAGTATCGCGCCGCCGGTCTGGAGCTGGACAGCCGCGAGCTGCCCGATTTCCTGCCGCTCTACCTGGAGTATCTGAGCAGTCGCGAGCCGGAAACGGCGCGCGAAGGGCTGGTGGACATCGCGCCGATTCTGGCGCTGCTGAGCGCGCGTCTGCATCAGCGCAACAGCCGCTGGGCTGGCCTGCTCGATCTGCTGCTGGCAATCTCTGAAAGCGGCATCGCCGCCGAGGCGCTGGAGCCGCAGGTGACGCAGGAGGCGCGCGACGATACGCCGCAGGCGCTGGATGCGGTATGGGAAGAGGAGCAGATCCGCTTCCTCGGCGAACAGGGCTGCGCGTCAGCACAGCAGGAAGCGCACCAGCGCCGCTTTGCCGGCGCGGTTGCGCCACAGTATCTGGACGTGGCGCAAGCCACCACGGGAATGACAGGACGCTGATCATGCACTTCTTGAATCTGTTTTTCTTTAATATCTATCCTTATCTGGCCGGTACGGTATTTCTGGTCGGCAGCTGGCTGCGTTATGACTATGGGCAGTACAGCTGGCGCGCCGGGTCCAGTCAGATGCTGGATAAAAAGGGGATGCGCCTGGCGTCGAACCTGTTCCATATCGGCATCATCGGCATCTTCTTCGGCCATCTGGTCGGGATGCTGACGCCGCACTGGATGTATGAATCCTTCCTGCCGATTGCTGTGAAACAGCAGCTGGCGATGGTGGCGGGCGGCATCTGCGGCGCGCTGACGTTGATCGGCGGCGCGCTGCTGTTGAAGCGCCGTCTCCTGAATCCGCGCGTGCGCGCCACCAGCAGCACCGGGGATATCCTGATCCTGACGCTGCTGGTGATTCAGGCGACGTTGGGCCTGCTGACCATTCCTTTCTCTGCTCACCATATGGACGGCAGCGAAATGATGAAGCTGGTGGGCTGGGCGCAGGCGGTGGTCACCTTCCAGTCCGGCGCGGCGGCGCATCTGGAAGGCGTGGCGCTGATTTATAAAATCCACATGGTGCTGGGCATGACGCTGTTCCTGCTGTTCCCGTTCTGCCGACTGGTGCATATCTGGAGCGCGCCGGTGGAATACCTGACCCGTCGCTATCAGCTGGTGCGTAATCGCCGCTGACAGCGCTTGCCGCAGACCTTCGGGTCTGCGGCATTTATTTTGCCCCCGTAAGCCCTCTCATCTCTCTTCCCGTTCAACCCAACCGACTTTGCTCGTCAGGAACCGGTCCTGCCGTTCGTCGTTCGCCATTGCACTGGCGCTGAAAACTTTTCCGGTTCATTAACCCTCTCCCGTCAGCTAAATTCCTGCATTCGGCGGCGGGAATTCGGATAGTTTTTCCGCGCGGGCGGTTTTATCATCGCTGACGCCTGTTCAATATACGGAGTCGCTATGGCCGCCCCAATCAAACTGATCAAAGAAAAGCTGCTGTCGGAAAACTGGTTTGTGCTGCGCAACTATACCTACGAACTCACTACCCGCAGCGGCGAAACGCTGCGCCATAAGCGAGAGGTGTACGACCGCGGCAACGGCGCCACGATTCTGCTTTATAATCGCCAGAAGAACAGCGTGGTGCTGATCCGTCAGTTTCGTATGGCTACCTGGGTCAACGGCAATGAGGACGGCATGCTGATCGAAACCTGCGCCGGGCTGCTGGATAACGATTCGCCGGAAGAGTGCATTCGCAAAGAGGCGATTGAGGAGACCGGCTACGCCGTCGGCAAGGTGGAGAAGCTGTTTGAGGCCTATATGTCGCCCGGCGGCGTAACCGAGCTGCTGCACTTTTTCGCCGCTGAATATGATGAGTCGCTGCGCGCCAACGCAGGCGGCGGCGTGGAAGATGAGTCGATTGAGGTGCTGGAAATGCCTTTCCCGCAGGCGCTGGCGATGGTGAAAAGCGGTGAAATCCGCGACGGCAAAACCATTATGCTGTTACAGCACGCGCTGGTCGCAGGCTGGCTGCGCGCCTGAGGCGTCAGCCTTGAGCGGACGGCGCATGCGGTCCGCTTCGGTGACGCCGATGCTGAAGGACGTTTTGTCGCCAGCGTTTTAACCGCCGACATCGCTGGCTGCGCCGCATTTATGCGCCATGTTCCGGCGGCGCCCAGGCGCGTCCGCCTCTCTTACCGCTTAGCTGGCGGCCACGATAGTATCCGGCTGGGCTAGCGCCTCGACCTGCAATGCCGGATAAGCGTGCAGCCGCGCCAGCGCATCGGCGTAGAGCGGCATGGAATTCGCCGCGCCGGGACGTTCTACGCAGAGCGAAGCATAGGCGGAAGCGAACAGCGCCGCCTGTTTCAACGGTTCGCCCGCCGCCAGCCGCGCGGCGAGCGCGCCGTTAAAGGCATCGCCCGCGCCGGTGCTGTCGGCAGGCTGCGCCGGAAACAGCGGAATGCGGTACATCGCCTCGCCGTCAGAAAGCAGCGCGCCCTGCATGCCCAGAGTAATAATCAACTGCCGCACCCCTTTGCGATGCAGCGCCGTCGCCGCGCGCATCGCATCGTCAATATCGCTGACGTCAACGCCGCTCAGCAGCGTCGCTTCGGTGCTGTTAGGCGTCAGCAGATCGACCTTGCGCAGCAGCGCGTCGCTCACCTTTTGCCAGGGCGCCGGATTAAGAATCACAAAGGTGCCCGCCGCGCGCGCGATGTCCACCATTCGCTGAATAGCGCTCAGGTTATTTTCCAGCTGCATCAGCAAAATATTGGCGGCAGCGACGGTCGGCTGGCAGCGCGCCACCTCCGCCGCGGTGACGGTAAGATTGGCGCCGGGATACACCGAAATCATATTCTCCGCGTCGTCGCCCGCCACGTAAATCAGCGCGTTGCCGGTGGGCTTCTCTTTACAGGTAAACAGCGTAATGGCGTCGAAGCCTGTTTTTTCCAGGTGGCGTCGGGCGAACTGGCCGAAATCGTCCTGGCCGACCTTGCCAATATAGTGAACGCGCGCGCCAGCGCGCAGCGCTGCGGTGGCCTGATTCGCCCCTTTGCCGCCCGGCCCCATCATACTGTGACGCGCGATCAGCGATTCGCCCGGCAGCGGAAAGCGGGCCATACCCGCGACAATATCGAGATTGAACGAGCCGAAAACACACACTTTGCCTTTCATGCGGGCCTCCTGAAGTGGCGCTCGGCGGCCAGGCAGGCGCCGCGGCAGCCGGTTTGATCGGTTACGCTGCTGAATATCAGCTGTAGCCCCTGTCGGGTCACCGGCGGACGCAGATGGCTGAAAATCGTTTCGCGCAGCGCCACAAGCGGAAAGTCCGCCATCCCCAGCACGCCACCGCCGAGGATCAGATAAGCGGGATCGAGAATGTTCATTTCACCGGCGATGGTTTGCCCCAGACGCTGAATAAAATCCTGAAGCGCGGGAGCGTCGCCGTGACGGGTAAACAGTTGCGCCAGCGGCGTTGCAGGCTGATTCTCCGCCGCCCAGCGCGCCAGCCAGCTGCCGGAGGTCAGCGTCTCGACGCAGCCCCGGTTGCCGCACGGGCAGGGCAGCAGGTTGTCGCGCCAGGGAATGTGGCCGATTTCGCCTGCGCCGCCGTGTTCGCCGTGATAGAAGCGACCATTCAGCCACAGGCTGTTGCCCATGCCGGTGCCGAGATAGAGCCCGACGGCGCTGTCGGGCAGCGTCTCCAGCTGCATTAAATCCCACAACAGCAGATGATTGACATCCTTATCCATCGCCACCGGCACGCCCAGCCGCTGTGTCAGCAGCGCGGCGACCGGCTGGTTATCCAGCGCCTGGATAAAGGGCAGGGAGATCACCTGCTGGCGGTCGCGGCTCAAAATTCCCGGCAGCCCCAGCATCACGCCGCTGACCGGCTGCCGCTCCAGCGTGGCGTCGATCAGCGCGGCGAGCGCCTCCAGCGCCTGCGGCGTCTGCGCCCAGCTGGCGGTCGGCACTTTGCGAAAATCGGACCATTCATGCCGCGCATCCATCAGCAGCAGGCGGGTGCTGGTGCCGCCAATATCGATGCCAAGCCATCGCTCTGTCATGCCGACTCCCGCAGCAGGCCCTGCGCCTGAGTAATGTTGCCCATCATCGTCTCCCAGGCGGTTTCCAGATTGTCATGCAGGTTGAACAGGCCGGAGGTGCCGACAATCAGCACCTCCGCGCCCGCCTCCAGCAGCGTCGCGTAGGTTTTCTGATTGCAGGAGCCGTCGATTTCTATCAGGTAGCGATAGCCGTGCTGCGCCTTCAGCGCCTTCAGCTCCGCAATCTTGCTGACCATCTCCGGGATAAAAGGCTGACCGGCGTAGCCCGGATCGACCGTCATCACCGTGATCTTATCGAGCAGGTGAATATAGTGATGGATCCAGGAGACCGGCGTCGCCGGGTTCAGCACCACGCCCGGCTTTTTACCCAGCGCGCGGATCTGGTTGATCACCCGGAAGGCGTCGCGGTTGATGGTCTCCGCATGCGGGCAGATAAAATCGGCGCCCGCCTGCGCTACCGCCGGAATAAAGTCGGTGGGATTTTCCACCATCAGATGCACGTCGATCGCCACCGGCGTGTGCGGGCGTATCTGTTCGATAAAAAAGGGCGACAGCGTAATGTTTTTCACATAGTGGCCATCCATGATGTCCACGTGAAGAAAGTCCGCCCGCGAATTAAGCACCGACAGCTGCTGCTTAATTTCCATCAGGTTCATACACATCAGCGAAGGGGAGATCTGGATACGCATTACACTTCCTTTTTTTCAGTTAAGTGGGGCAAAGAGGCGCGCGGCTGGCGGCGGCGCAGCGCCAGAAAATGCTGTAAGCGGCCTTTTGCGCGTTTGATGGCCAGCACCAGAATCAACACCACGCCCCACATGGCGAGACTGAAGTGCTGACTGATATTTAACAGGCTGAAGCCGGTAGAGAGGATCTGCAGCGCCAGCAGCGCCAGCACCACGCCGGTGACGCGGCCGAAGCCGCCGTTGGGATCGGCGCCGCCGAGAATGATCGCCAGCACCGTCAGCAGCAGATAGGCGTCGCCGTAGCCCATGCGCGCGGAATTGAAGCGCGCCATCATCACCAGCCCGGCGAGCACGCAGAGCCAGCTGGAGATGACATAGACCACAATCAGCATGCGGTGCGTATTGACGCCGCTAAACCAGGTGGCGTTGATATTACTGCCGCCCATGTAGATACATTTGCCGGTGCGGGTTTTGCCGAGAAACAGCGCCAGCAGCGCGGCGGCGGTGATAAACAGCCACAGCGGCAGCGGCGCGCCGAACAGGGTGTCGGCGCCCAGCGCGCGCACCACCTCCGGCATGCCGCTGACTGCCGCGCCTTTGGTCAGCCAGATGCCGACGCCGTTCAGCGTAATCATGGTGGCGAGCGTCACCAGAATTGGGTGGGCCCCGATGCGTGTCACCATCAGGCCGGTAATGACCCCGATCAGCGTGGCGATCAGCAGCGCGCCCAGCAGGGCCAGCGCCATCCACAGCAGCTGCATCGCCGTTCCGGCGCCGACCGGCAGGAAATGAAGCAGCGTCCAGGCGATAAACAGGCTGGTGAGATTGGCGGTGGCGATAATCGCCAAATTCAGGCCGCCGCTGAGGATGGCGATAAACATCCCCAGCGTCAGCAGGCCGAGCTCCGGCAGCTGAAAAGCCATGCTCATAAAGGTGGCGCCGGTAAAGAAGCGTCCCGGCAGCAGCACGGCGAACAGCGCCAGCGACAAAGCGATAAGCAGCAGCAGCCCGCTGTTGGTGCCGTCGGGCAGCCAGGTATGGCGTGGTTTCATGGTCTGTTCTCCCGCCCGATCAGACAAAGCTGACATCGGTCTCTTTGCGTTTTTTGTAATGGGTGACGGCGATGGCGATCATGATGACGCCGCCCACCACGATGTTCATGAAGTAGTTGGAGACGCCGATCAGGTTGAGGCCGTTCTTCAGAATGGCGATAAGAAAAACGCCCATTAAGGTGCCGGTGACCGTGCCTTTGCCGCCCATCAGGCTGGCGCCGCCCAACACCGTCGCGGCCAGAACGTCCAGCTCGCCGCCGACCAGCGCGTTGGGCACCACTTCGCCCATGCGGTAGACTTGCAACAGGCCGCCGATCGCCGCCATCGCCCCCAGCCAGCCGTAGGCGAACAATGTAACCAGCGTGACACGGATGCCGACGCGCCGCGCCGATTCGGCATCGCCGCCCACGGCGTAGAGCTGGCGGCCCAGATGGGTTTTATTCAGCAGCAGCCAGCCGATCGCGGCGATAATCAGCATCATCACCAGCGGCAAACCGATCTGATAATGCTGGCCGTTAAGGGTGAAGGGCAGCACCTCGCGCAGCGTCGTCCACCACTCCGGCAGCTCATACAGGCTGCGGCCATCCGTCAGCCAGATCAGCAGGCCGAACAGCAGCGACTGCATGCTGATGGTGATAATGATCGAGACCACGCGCAGCGAGGTGATCAGCAGCGCGTTAATCACGCCGAACAGCGTGCCGCACAGCAGCGCCAGCAGAATACTCAGCAGCGCATTGTCGAACTGATAATGGATAAACAGGCTGGCGATCAGGTACTGCACCACCGAGGCGACGGCGGCGAAAGAGATATCGATGCCGCCGGTCACCAGCACCACAAACAGACCCAGCGCGAAAATGCCGGTCACGGCGTAGCTTTCCGCCAGATCGAGCAGGTTCTGCACGCTGAGGAACTGATCGCTGGCCAGCGAGAAAAAGATCGTAAAGGCCAGCAGCACCCAGGCGAGCCAGCCCTGACTGCTTTGCGGTTTTAAAAAGGATAAATCAGGCATTGATCACCTCCTGCAGCTGCTGTTGCGCCACGTTGCCCGGCAGATACTCGTCGTGGATGGCGCCGTCGCGAAAATGAAGGATGCGGTCGCAGTTGTACCAGACCTCCGGCACTTCGTCGGATATCAGGATGATGGCGAGCCCCTCCTGCGCCAGCTGATGGATCAGCTGATAAATGCTCGCTTTCGCCCCGACGTCGACGCCGACGGTAGGCGAATCGAGGATCAGAATACGCGGCTGCGTCAGCACCCATTTCGCCAGCACGATTTTCTGCTGATTACCGCCCGACAGCGTGGAGATCGCCTGATCGGGATCGGCGACGCGCACGCCGAGCTGCTGGATCCATTGCAGAATCAGCTTGTTTTTGCGGTACTCGTCGATCAGATGGAAGCGGTTTTGCAGCCGGTCGAGAATCGACAGCACCATGTTGTCCGCCACCGACTGCTGCTGCACCAGCCCCAGCGTCAGGCGATCCTCCGAGACGTAGCCGATGCCCGCTTTGATGGCATCCTCATGGCTGCGGAAACGCACCGGCTTGCTGTCGAGCCAGATCTTGCCGCTGTCGGGCCGCGTCATGCCGAACAGCGACAGCGCCAGTTCGGTGCGTCCCGATCCCAGCAGCCCGCACAGCCCCAGCACTTCGCCCTCATGCAGGCAAAAGCTGATATCGCGGTACTGACCGGCACGCGACAGCTTCTCTACTTCCAGCAGCGTGCGCTGGTGGCGCGCCGTCGGCGCCTTGAGCTGATAGTCGAGCTTCAGACCAGTCATCAGCTCCGTCAGCCGCTGGCTGCTCATCTCCGCGGCGGGCCAGCATCCGATGCAGCTGCCGTCGCGGATCACCGTTACGCGATCGGAAATTTCCAGCACCTCATCCAGCCGGTGACTGACGAATACCACGCAGATCCCTTTCTCTTTCAGGTAGCGCACGGTGCGCAGCAGCTGGTTGACCTCGGTGCGCGTCAGCGATGCGGTCGGCTCATCCATGATCACCAGCTTCGCCTCCGCGACCAGCGCGCGGCAGATCGCTACCTGCTGACGCTGAGCGATGGAGAGCGCCGCGACCTTCTCATCCAGCCTGAGCGTAAAGCCCAGTTCATTGACGATGCGCTCGGCGCTGGCGCGCAGGTGACGCGCGCTGTACCAGCCAAACAGTCCGTTGAGGTTATGCTCGAAGGCGATGTTCTCCGCCACGCTCAGGTTGGGAAACAGCGACAGGTCCTGGTAGATCACCTGAATGCCGAAATCGCGCGCCTGCTTCGGCGTCAGGCGCGGCAGGCTGTCGCCATCTTCCAGCCGGATTTGCGCGCCGTTATCCGGCGCGTAAACGCCGGAGATAATTTTAATCAGCGTGCTTTTGCCGCAGCCGTTGGTGCCGGCCAGGCAGTGAACTTCTCCCGCCATCAGCGTGAGCGATACGGCTTTCAGGGCGCGATTGCCGCCAAAGGTTTTCGACAGATTTTCCAGCGCGATCAGCGCCCGTGGCTCGCTCTGTTTCATGGTTACAGCCCCATTTTGACCAGCTTCGGCAGGTTGGCTTTATCCAGACTTTCGCTATTGTTGCCGAGCAGCGTATGGTTGGCGGCGTCTACCTTGACGCTGCCCAGGCCTTCGATGGTCATGCCGTCGGTAATCGGCTCTTTTTTCTGCATCATGTCGGCGATGCGCACGAAGACTTCACCAGCGGTCATCGGGTTCCAGATAAAGCCGCCTTTAATGGCGTCACGCTTCACCAGCGAAGCGCCCTGGCCCGGACTGAACGCGCCGATTACGCAGATCTGTTTGGTTTTATTGCGGTTCAGCACCGCGCGGCCCGCACCGATCGGCCCCTGCGATCCGAACGCCATAATGCCTTTCAGATCGGGATACTTGGACATCAGCTCGTTGGTGGTGCGGATGGAGTCATCCAGCGATTCGCCGACGCCGAATTTATCCGTCACCAGCTGCATTTTGGGATAATGCTGCTGCTGATATTTCAGCGCTGCGTCGGTCCACTGCTGATGCAGCGGCACCGTCAGGCTGCCGACGTACATGGCGTACTTGCCCTCTTCATGCATGCACTGCGCCAGCGCCTTCATATGGTTGATGCCGTGGGTATCGGCGTCGATCAGTTCGAAATCCCAGTCGGCATATTTTTGACCGGGCGACTCATGGGTGATGATTTTGATGCCGGCGTCGTGGGCGCGCTTCAGCACCGGCTCCAGCACCTGCGGATCGTTGGGCACCACGCCGATGATATCGACCTTTTGCGCAATCAGATCTTCGATGGCGCGCACCTGCAGCGCTGGATCGGCGGCGGTGGGGCCAACCTGCCAGGCGTCGATGCCGCGTTTCGCCGCCTCGCTTTTAATGCCTGCCTCCATTGCGTTGAACCAGGGAATGCCGCCGATTTTCACCACGATGCCCATACGCAGTTTTTCGGCGGCGAAAGCCGGAGAGGCAGCGAACAGCGCGAGCAGGGCACAGAGGGTAAGGTTTTTTTTCATCGTATCTCCGTCGGGTTGCGTCAGTAATTAATCAGCTGTACGGACTGCGAACGCTGTGAACAATCGATAACGTTCACGCCGTTCCACGCCAGTTCCTGCTGTAAAGCTTTATCTTTCAGGCTGTCGGTAATCAGAAAATCCACATCGCGGTAATGGCAAATTCGGGCGAAAGAGGGCCGGGAAAATTTGCTGGCGTCCATCAGCAGATATTTTCTTTCGGCGGCCAGCAGCATCTGCTGTTTTAAATGCGCGCCATTTTCGTTGCCTTCGCGTAAATAACCGTCGCCGCCCATCCCGCTACAGGAAAAAAAGATTTTATTGATCAAAAATTCCTTTAACGGTAATTCCGCCACCACGCCATGAAAATCTTCGTAGCGGTCGGAATATTCGCCACCAAGACAAATGGTGCGAATATGGCTTTTTACCGCCAGCGCCTGAATCGTGCGCAGGGAATTGGTTAATACGGTCAGCTCAATATCGGGCAGCTGCCGCGCCAGAAACCAGCAGGTGGTGCTGCTGTCGAGCAGCAGGCAGTCGCCGACCGAAATAAAATCAAGGGCGCGCTTAGCGATCTGCATTTTGGGCTGTTCGTTTTCATTCATGCGTTGGCGGAAAGTCGCCTCGTTTTCATTATGCAAATTACGGCTATGGTTATTATTTCCCTGGCGTCGTCGATTAATTACCGCGCCGCCGTGGCTACGCTGTAAAATACCGCTTCTTTCCAGCTGACTCAGGTCGCGGCGAATCGTTTCCTGCGAGACGCGACATAATTTAACCAGTTCGGCGACCAGCACCCGACCATTTAGATTTAATTCCTCAATGATTTTTCGCTGACGTTCAACAGGCAACATGATTTCCTCCGGTGCAATAAAAGTAATGGATAGCGGGATCGCAAAATGTGCCCTGGACAAAACTCCAGGGGCGAGAAAAACGCGACGGGTAAATAAGTGAGCGGCTTCCTGCTAATTATGCAAAAGAAGCTTCTTATTTCATTTAAGTGTGACTTTTGTCACAAATATCCCCCCTGTTTTGCCGTTGAGCTTCTATTAATGCCACAGCGAAATCTTTTTGGCAGGAAAAATAATATGACCGGTTATGCCCGTTTATGCGTATTTGACCGTTTGTGACGCCGCCGCAGAGTCCGAGAAATCTGATTGAGCTCGCGCGGAGGGCAAAGGATGATGAATCATGCCGTTACGTTAAACCCTGGTTTGTTCAAAGACGCTTCCGGCCTGTTTTCCCGCGCGGCGGGAGAAAGGCATGTTGAACCGTCGTCGTTGCGCTATCATCAATGAATTAATTTAGGGATCGGGTCATTAAATGCCTTACTGGATGAAATCGCTGTTGTTGCCTTTTCTTTTTATTGCCAGCGCGCAGGCGGCGCCGTTGCAGAAAACATTTACCGACTGGCAGATCACCTGTAATAACCTTAATTATTGTGTGGCGCGTAATATTCCCGGCGATAATGGCCTGGTGATGACCCTTTCCCGCCATGCCGGCGTCAACGATCGTCCGTTGTTGCGCATCGACTACGGCAACCGTTATACGGGCGAGCTGAAGGGCGCGGCGTTACAGGATAATTTATTGCTCGATCAGCAGCGTCTCAGGCCCGATTTTAAACACTGGACGGTCGAACCGCACCATCTGGCGACGGCGCACGCCATCGCCATCGACGAGTTTCTGGGGCAGATCATGAACGCCGATAATATTCAGGTGACATGGCGGCCGCAGGCAACCATTTCGCTGCATGGATTAAAAGCGGCGCTGCTGTTAATGGATGATATTCAGGGACGCGTCGGTAGCCTGAGCGCCTGGATTAAGCGCGGCAATCGCCCCGCCACGGATGTGCCGCCGGAGCCTGCGCCGCCCATGTTACGCACGCCAGAGCGGCCTCCCGCCGCGCTGACGCGCGAAGAAACGACCGGACTGATCGATTTCGGCACCTGGCGCGTCAACGCCGATGAGTGTTCGCTCGACCCGATGCGTCGCGAAGTGAGCGTGGCGCCGTTGACCGACAGCAAAGCATTGCTGTTGGTCAGCTGCGAAATGGGCGCCTACAACATGATCGATCTTGCTTTTGAAGTGACGCGCACACAGCCTTACCTGGCGCGCGGCCTGACGCTGACGCTGCCGTTCGTCCCGCCGACGCGCAGCGAAAAACAGATGGAAATTATCAACGCCGACTATGACGTCGCCACCGGACAGCTCTACACCTTTGCGAAAGGCCGGGGATTAGGCGACTGCGGCAACGCCACGCGCTGGCAGTTTAACGGGCAGGAGTTCGTTCTGGCGGAGTATGCGGAAGAGAGTACCTGCGACGCCTGGCACGGCAGCGACGACTGGCCGACGCTGTGGGTCAGCCAGCGCCCGACGCCGCCCCCTGCGCCGCAGGAGGGGTGAATTAGCGGGAAGCGGACTCGCCGCCCTGACCAATCGCCTGCACCATCATCGGCGATCCCGTTTTGTTGCCGACCAGCTCGCTCAGCAGATCGTTAACCCCGTCGCTCATGGCGCGGAAGCGCGTCAGATTGGTACGCGTCACCACCACGAACACGCCGACGTTATGCTGCGGCACCATCGCCATATAGGTGATAAAGCCGCCGCCGCCGCCGGTTTTCTGAATAATGCCCGGATGACCGTCGGCCGGCGCGATATAGACCCAGCCCATACCCAGCGCTTCCGCCTTGCCGGGCACATCCATGCCTTCCACCTTCGTCAGCTGGCTACGCTGATAGATCAGCGTTTGCAGACGATCGATCTGCGGCGTGCGCACGTTAATGTCCGAATTCAGGAACTGCTGCATCCAGCGGCCCATATCTTCCGGCGTTGAATAGACGCCGCCGCTGCCGATGGCGGCCAGCGTATTGCTGCAAGGGCTGGCGCCGCGCGCCGGCACCATTAGCCGTCCGCACTGCTCCGGCGAAGGGGTGAAAGTGGTGTCTTTCATCCCCAGCGGACGCGTAATCAGCTGACGAAACAGCGCGGGATAAGGCGTGCCCGCCGCGCGTGACAACGCGTCCGCCAGCAAATCATAAGCCAGGTTCGAGTAGGCGGCGCGTACGCCGGGCGGCGTCGTCAGCCGCGCCTGTTGCAGCCAGCTCCAGCGATCGCTTTTAGTCGGCCAGACGAAAACCGGACGGCCCGCTTTACCGCCGGGCTGTTCGCGCGGCAGGCCGCTGGTATGGGTCGAAAGATGGATCAGGCGCATCGGTTGACCGGCATAATCGGGCACGCGCATGCCCGGCGGCGCGTATTTCGCCAGCGGATCTTCCAGCTGAATGCGCCCCTGTTCGGCCATTTTCAGCATCACTTCGCTGGTCATCAGTTTACTGAGCGAGGCGATGCGAATCAGGGAATCTTTCTGCGGGCGTGTCTGATTGCCGGGACGGGTTTCGCCGAAGCTGGCGAAAACGCGCTGGTTGCCGTCTATCGCTACCAGCGCCATACCGGTAGCGGCGCTGCCGTAAAAGATATGTTCGGCATAGCGATCCACGATTTGTGAAGCCAACAGAGGATCGGGCGACGGGGTCGTCGCGGCCTGGCTACGTAGCGGCAGCGTAGCGAAGAGAGCGGCCAGCAGATAAAAACGAGTTTTCAACGGAGACAATATCCATCAGGTTAAGCGAAAGGTAAATTATAGTAATCGCTTTCCCGCCGACGGAAAGGGGGGAACAACACTATTTTTTGCCGCTTAACTTCAGCGCCTGATGGCCGGCGATTCGGTTTGCGCAGGGCCCCACTTTGTCAAACGCTGTGTTACCGCAGGCCGCAATTCATTAAATGGATGGGATAAGGCCGCTGATGAAGCTGGAAGAGCGGCTGAGAGCGGACGGGAAGCCGCCTGTTTTATCAAACAAGCCGCGCAGCCTGTACGCGGCAGGGAAATGAAGGTTACAGCTCTTTATTTTCTTTGAGGTTCCAGCCCGATGCTGTTTCGGCGCCTTTGCCGCCTCTTTCCGTTTGCTCCCAGTACTGCTGACGTACTCTGGCTGCCTGGAAATGGTAAGCCATATTGATTTGCTCTCCGCCCGTGGAGCCGCTGTAGCTGATGTTCGTTAACAGCACTTCTTCAAGCGTGATGCGCATATATTCCATTTGCGGATCGCCTGCCTTGCAGGCGGAAAGCTCAACTTTAGTGATATGCCTGCCGGCGGCAAGATAACGTGTTACCGCAGGCGTTGCCCGATCGACGGGCGCGTTAACCGTGAGATCGCGCCAGGTGACCCGGCCTGCGCCGCCGCCGCCGCCCGTTTGCATATTGCCCGGCTGGCTGGCACCCCAGTTAAAACTGGACAGGGTAATCCAGCCCTTATGGTTTGCATCCTTCGATTCCCCCTGAATGCCGTCAATTTTTAAAAAAAGGTCAATGCTCATCCCTGGCTCCTGTGTTGATAGTAAAAAATAATTAGCCCTGAGGCTTGATGGGTATCGCTGCGGTTTTAATAGAAGCGCCGCAGAATGCTTTCCGTTTCATACTCGATATGTCCATCAGGATAACGTCTGATAATGAGCGGACGGTTCTCTTTGGAGATGCAGTTTTGTTCGGTAGCCATCTCTTCAAAGCAAAGAAGATCGCTGTCCTGATCGGTACCGGAGTCTTTTTGATAATCAGCCTGGAAGAATAATATTCTGTGATTTTTCACTGAGCCGATAAACGGCCATTTTCTGTGTAGCTCAGATTGATGCTGCTGCCACCAGGATATTTTCCCCATCCGCGTTAAGGGGAAATTTTTGACAATAACGATTGTTGATGTCTCACCTAACTTATGCACGCCGATAATTTTAACCGGAAGTAATAACCTAAAGAAAAACAGTAATAAAGAAAAGATAAATAAATATCTATATTTTTTCATGGCGCGACACTTTGATTTTTTGGGAGATTTTCAATTCAGTAATGAACGGTTTAAATACAGAAGTGTTTGCGCGCTGGAGATAGAACCAAATCCTAAAAATGCGAAACTGGCGGTAGAAATTGTTAGCTATATCTTCACTATCTAATCCAAAATGATCCTGAATATGATAGCTTATCATAGCTGTAAAACGGTCGTTTTCAATTTCTATGCTTTCTAATGTTATATGTGTTGCCCAGGTATCGTGGACTGTAATACCTAACCCATTTATTCGGTCTTTGAAATTGTCGAATCGGGGCAGGTAAGATCCCATAATGGACTCTTTTAAATCATAAATTACCTGTTTGGGCAAAATTCTTCGGTTCCAGTCAATATATGTTTGTAGGGTGCTTAAAATAGTGCGAATTGATCTTTTCATAGAAATGTGTTCCGCCATCGCCTGGTCCAGCAGCGGATCGCTGAATACCGTGCCGTTACCATCCTGCATATGGGTGATCATGGTTCTTGCCAGGCCTTTATAAGGGCCCCAGAACGCAAACGTATCTGCCAGATAGCGGAACTCATCAAACAGGATACGCGCGCTTTCCTCACGGTTAGGGTGCGTAAAGGGGTTAAGGTGTGCCGAAATATCGTGCAGATGATACTGCTGACGCAGCACCTCCGCAGAGAGATCGCCATACAACATATCGGGCGCGCAGTAATCATCCATTTCATGCCGTGTGGCAAACAGCAGGCATGGCAAATCCATCGATAAGCGGGACTGATTTTCCGTCATGGTTTAATTCCTTTTGCGCCTGTTCCTGAAAAACAAAGTAAAGATAAAATCAGCATTGAGAAAGAGAAAAACAGAAAATATGTGAGTTGCGCTGCGTTATTGGATTGGGATATTACAAAAATAACGGCTGTTAATAACAGATCAGATAACGTTTCATTATTAGCGTTTCCGATTATTTGTGCTGGTTTGGCTCCGCCTGAATTAAAATCATTTTCGCGCCATAAATAACAGAATTAATTACTATAAGCTGTAATTAAATAATCGGCCGCTTACCGGTGATTACTGTGCGTAACGCTAAAGGTCATCCGTAAAAAACACGGCCGGCGGCGCGATTTTTCTTTACTGATCGTATTGCTTAGCCGACTCAGTGCGGCTTCATCAGCGCTTCCGTATGGCTGACGATATTCTCAACGGTAGAGCCGAATTCGGCGAACAGCTTGTCCGCCGGTGCCGACTCATCAAAGGTGGTTATCCCGACGGTCGCGCCAGCTGACCCGGCCTGCGCCGCCCGTTTGCATATTGCCCGGCAGGCTGGCAGCACCGTTAAAACCGGACAGGGTAATCCAGCCCTTATGGTTTGCATCCTTCGATTCCCCCTGAATGCCGTCAATTTTTAAAAAAAGGTCAATGCTCATCCCTGGCTCCTGTGTTGATAGTAAAAAATAATTAGCCCTGAGGCTTGATGGGTATCGCTGCGGTTTTAATAGAAGCGCCGCAGAATGCTTTCCGTTTCGTATTCAATATGTCCGTCGCGATAGCGCCAAACAATTAGCGGCCGGTTCTCTTTAGAGATGCAGTTTTGTTCGGTTTTCATCTCCTTAAAGCAGAGCAGATCGCTGTCCTCATCAGTGCCGGAATCCTTTTTATATCGGGTGTTGTAAATAAAAACAGAGTAATCATCTGGCTTGAAGTTGAGTTTGTTAAATATTTCTGGGCCTTTTTTTCTCCACCAATTGATTTTTCCTTTTTTAGTCCATGGAAAGTTTTGAACAACTAAAACGATTGTGTTTCTTGATAGCGGATGGATGCCGATAATTTTAACTGGATAATACAAGCGGTAGCCAGTAGCAAATAGGGTAAGAGCTATTAAAGTATATAATAACTTTTTCATTTTTTTAAAATGCCTTCGAATTCCGCTACGGCATTTATTTCCGTGATAAATGGGCGGAAGCCATAATTTTCCCATCTCTGTAAGATAAACCAAATGCGAAATATACGGAAATTTCGATAAAACGTATTGCTTACATCTGTTGTGTCCAGCCCAAAGTGATCCTGAAAATGGAATCTTAATCTTGCTACGTAGTGGTTGTTTTTAAAAGAAATTGACTCAAGGTAAATATGCGTCGCCCATGTATCATGAACAGTAATCCCTAGTCCATTAAATCTGTCCTGAAAACTATCAAATTTTGGCAGTCTGGTTTGTGTAATTAATTGTGCCACTTTTTCAAAGGAGAAACCAACCGTGCCTGCTTTTGATATGACATAAGATTTGGTGAATATAGTGGTCATCAATTCCAGGTTTCGCTTCATCGAGCTGTGTTCGCTCATCGCCTGGTCCAGAAGTGGATCGCTGAATACCGTGCCGTTACCATCCTGCATATGGGTGATCATGGTTCGTGCCAGGCTTTTATAAGGGCCCCAGAACGCAAACGTATCTGACAGATAGCGGAACTCATCGAACAGGATGCGTAAAGGGATGGAGGCGCGTTGAAATATCGCGCAGATGATACTGCCGACGCAGCACCTCCGCAGAGAGATCGCCATACAGCATATCGGGCGCGCAGTAATCATCCATTTCATGCTGCGTGGCAAACAGCAGGCGCGGCGCGTCCATCGTTGATGGCGACAGTATATCCGTCATTGTTCTCTTCCTTTTTAAACAGCGTCCTTGTCGGGCAAGCTAACGTGAAATTATCCCGATGAGAAGATAAAAAAAATAAATATGTGAGTTGCGCTGTATTATTATTTAAAAAAAAGAAAGTTGGCGAATATTAATAACGGAATATATAACACGTTATAATTAGTCTTTCTTTTATCAATAAAACACTCGTTTATTCTGTCAGCATCGTTGAAAAAAGAGGCGCGCTAAAAAATTGCAATTAATCCACTCTTTTATTAGCTAGGAGGCGGCGTGACAGCATGCTGGAACAGCAGAGGCGCCAGGCCAATAAAAAAGCACGCCCGCGGCGTGCTTTTTCTTTACTTATCGAACGGTGTGGCTGTGGCAGCCGACTCAGTGCGGCTTCAGCAGCGCTTCCGCATGGCTGACGATATTCTCAACGGTAAAGCCGAATTCGGCGAACAGCTTGTCCGCCGGCGCTGATTCACCGAAGGTGGTCATGCCGACGATCGCGCCGTTCAGGCCGACATACTTATACCAGTAGTCAGCGATGCCCGCTTCCACCGCAACGCGCGCGGTGACGGTAGAAGGCAGCACCGATTCACGGTAAGCCGCATCCTGCTTATCAAACAGGTCGGTAGACGGCATCGACACCACGCGCACTTTATGGCCCGCGCGCGTCAGCTTCTCCGCCGCGCCCAGCGTGATTTCGACTTCGGAACCGGTAGCGATCAGGATCACTTCCGGCGCGCCTTCGCTGTCGCGCAGGATATAGCCGCCGCGTGAAATATCAGCCAGCTGCTGCGGCGTGCGTTCAGGCTGCATCAGGTTCTGACGCGACAGGATCAGCGCGGTCGGGCCGTTATGACGCTCAATGGCATGCTTCCACGCCACCGCGGTTTCAACCTGATCACACGGACGCCATGTGCTCATGTTCGGCGTCAGACGCAGGCTGGCGAGCTGCTCAACCGGCTGGTGCGTCGGGCCGTCTTCGCCCAGACCGATAGAGTCATGGGTATAGACCATAATCTGACGCGCTTTCATCAGCGCCGCCATGCGCGCGGCGTTGCGCGCATATTCCACAAACATCAGGAAGGTGGCGGTGTAAGGCACAAAGCCGCCGTGATGCGCGATGCCGTTGGCGATAGCGGTCATGCCGAATTCGCGTACGCCGTAGTGAATATAGTTGCCTGCCGGATCGTCTTTAATCGATTTAGAACCAGACCAGATGGTCAGGTTGCTCGGCGCCAGGTCGGCGGAGCCGCCAAGGAACTCCGGCAGCAGCTTGCCGTACGCTTCCAGCGCATTCTGCGACGCTTTGCGGCTGGCGATCTTGTTGGCGTTCGCCTGCAATTGTTCGATAAATTTCTGGGTCTCCTGCTGCCAGTTTTCCGGCATGCCGCCGGTCATGCGGCGCGTATATTCCGCAGCCAGCTCCGGGTAAGCGGCTTTATAGGCAGCGAATTTTTCATTCCAGGCTTTTTCCCGTTCCTGGCCCGCCTGTTTCGCATCCCACTGCTGATAAATTTCCTGCGGGATTTCGAACGGACCGTAGTTCCAGCCCAGCTGTTTGCGCGTCAGCGCGATTTCATCATCGCCCAGCGGCGCGCCGTGCGCTTCTTCTTTACCTGCCTTGTTCGGCGAGCCGAAGCCGATGATGGTGCGGCAGATAATCAGCGACGGTTTGTCGGTAACGCTCTGCGCTTCTTTGATCGCGGCGGCGATCGCTTCCGGGTCGTGGCCGTCGATTTCGCCTACCACATGCCAGTTATAGGCTTCAAAGCGCTTCGCGGTATCGTCGGTGAACCAGCCTTCGGTTTCGCCGTCGATGGAGATGCCGTTGTGATCGTAGAAGCCGATCAGCTTACCGAGGCCCAGCGTGCCGGCCAGCGAGCAAACTTCATGCGAGATGCCTTCCATCAGGCAGCCGTCGCCCATAAAGACCCAGGTATTGTGATCGATAATCTCGTGGTCAGGGCGGTTGAACTGCGCCGCCAGCGTGCGCTCGGCGATCGCCAGGCCGACGGCATTCGCCAGGCCCTGGCCCAGCGGACCGGTGGTGGTTTCCACGCCTGGGGTATAGCCGATCTCCGGGTGTCCCGGCGTTTTCGAGTGCAGCTGACGGAAGTTTTTCAGTTCTTCAATCGGCAGATCGTAGCCGGACAGGTGCAGCAGGCTATAGAGCAGCATTGAACCATGGCCGTTAGAGAGAATAAAACGGTCGCGATCGGCCCAGGCCGGGTTGGTCGGATTGTGCTTGAGGAAATCACGCCACAGCACTTCAGCGATGTCCGCCATGCCCATCGGCGCGCCCGGATGACCCGATTTTGCTTTTTGCACCGCGTCCATGCTTAGCGCACGAATCGCATTCGCCAGTTCTCTACGTGAGGACATGTTGTTCTCCCTTGAAGAAGATAAAGAGGGGATGAAAACGGGGCGAAAAATTCGCCCCTGAGTCATTATCGTTAGCGACGATTACAGCCGTGCGGCCAGCGTCTCTTCCAGTTTCAGCTGATCGGCAGCGAACTGGCGGATGCCTTCTGACAGCTTCTCAACCGCCATCGGATCCTGGTTATGTTCCCAGCGGAACTCCGCTTCGGTCAGCGGAGACGGCTCGTGGAAACCTTCGGTCGACGGCGTGAGCTTACGCTCAACCGGCGCATCGCTCGATTGCAGCTCCTGTAGCAGGTTCGGCGAAATGGTCAGGCGGTCGCAGCCTGCCAGCGCAAGGATCTGCTCGGTTTTACGGAAGCTGGCGCCCATGATGATGGTTTTGTAGCGGTGCGACTTATAGTAGTCATAGATGTTGCGTACTGATTTCACGCCCGGATCTTCCTCGACGTTGTACGGGTCCATCGGTTGACGGGTGTTATACCAGTCATAGATGCGGCCAACGAACGGCGAAATCAGGAACACGCCCGCTTCAGCGCAGGCGCGCGCCTGGGCGAAGGAAAACAGCAGCGTCAGGTTACAGTTGATGCCGTTTTTTTCCAGTTCTTCCGCCGCGCGAATGCCTTCCCAGGTGGAGGCGAGCTTGATTAAGATGCGAGAGCGATCGATGCCGTGATCCTCATACATCCGCACCAGTTTTTCCGCTTTGGTCACACACATGCCACGATCGAAGGAGAGGCGCGCATCCACTTCGGTCGAAACACGGCCCGGCACGCTTTTCAGGATTTCCATGCCGAGGTTAACCGCCACTTTATCGCTGGCGTTGATGATCTGCGTTTCTTTGCTGCCGCCCTGTTTTTTCGCGTATTCAATCGCGTCGTCAATCAGGTGCTTGTAGGATTCGAGCCCGGCGGCTTTCAGGATCAGAGACGGGTTGGTGGTAGCGTCTTCAGGGTGGTAGTTGCGAATCGATTCAATATCGCCGCTGTCCGCCACGACTGTCGTAAACTGTTTCAGTGCGTCTAGCTGATTCATCTCTTATCTCCTTGATACCCAAAGGGTAATACGAAAGTAAACGAGGTTCCCGACGGCGATGCGGCGCGCCCGGTGAACGCCTGAAGAACAAATGGTCCTTCTTTAATTTAACGTGTGTAACAAATGATTCATCCT
>OKNF01000124.1_pt1 | contig 20807 bp, 17 predicted proteins | sample 1613121 | NCBI WGS metagenome assembly OKNF01 (sample SAMN04436838, study PRJEB24849) | human gut metagenome | biome: human gut; feature: NICU; material: stool | host: Homo sapiens | place: USA: Saint Louis, MO | collected 2011-09-08
CAGGCGCTACAGCCTGATGCCGAGAGCTTCCAGCCCCTTTTTTCCAGCGTTTTTAGCGATGACGGCAGCGATATTCTACCGGAGATTCAGCCTCGCCTGTTTGATGCAGCAAACCTGCTGCAGCGCAGCAGCGCGCCTTTTCCACTGATGCTGATTCGCTGTGCTGAAAACAGTGAAAATCTGTCGTTGCTGGCGCAGACATTACAGCATAACAGAGGGAAGAAGAAAGCACTTTACGGCGGTAACTATCTGATAAATGACGATCAGATTAGCTGGCAACCTGCGCAAAGCTCAGATGAGCCATTTGCCAGCTGCGGCGAAGTGCAGTTTGCCGACTGGATCGAACCTGAGCAGCTGTTTGGCTGCGTGCGGCTGTTCGCACAGCGCATTAGTCTGCAACCGGGCCTGATTCATCGCGCCAACGGCGGCGTTCTTCTGCTTTCGCTGCGCGCCGTGCTGGCGCAACCGCTGATGTGGCTCCGTCTGAAGCAGATCGTGATGCAGCGCCGTTTCGACTGGCTGTCGCCTGATGAAACGCGTCCGCTGCCCGTCGCCATTCCCTCAATGCCGATGCAGCTCAAGCTGGTGCTTTGCGGCGATCGCGAAGCGATGGCCGACTTCCAGGAAATGGAGCCTGAGCTGACGTCGCTGGCTATTTACAGCGAGTATGAAGAAAGCCTGCGAGTGGAAGACCAGGAAGATATGGCGCTGTGGTGCCGCTGGGTCACGGCGCTGTCGCGTCAGGCGGCGCTGCCCGCTATCGAGGCCGATTTCTGGCCGCTCCTGCTGCGCGAATCGGCGCGCTACAGCGGCGATCAGGATATGCTGCCGCTCTGCCCCGCCTGGCTTGGAAGACAGCTGCGCGAGGCGGCGCAGTATGGCGAAAAACTCGACGCGGAAGCGCTGCAGGCGGCGCTCGACGCCCGCAGCTGGCGGGAAAACTATCTGCCAGAGCAGATGCGTGACGAAATACTGCTCGATCAGATCCTGATCGACACCGAAGGCGCGGTGGTCGGACAGATTAACGGTCTGTCAGTGATTGAATTCCCTGGTCATCCACGCGCGTTTGGCGAACCTTCACGCATCAGCTGCGTAGTGCACGTCGGCGACGGCGAGTTTACCGACGTTGAGCGCAAGGCTGAACTGGGCGGCAATATTCACGCTAAGGGCATGATGATCATGCAGGCGTTTCTGATCGCTGAACTCGAACTCGATCAGCAACTGCCTTTCTCCGCCTCGCTGGTTTTTGAACAATCCTATTCGGAAGTTGACGGCGACAGCGCCTCGCTTGCCGAACTTTGCGCGTTGATCAGCGCCCTGGCGGAACAGCCTGTCAATCAGCAGATCGCCGTGACCGGGTCGGTCGATCAGTTTGGTCATGTTCAGCCAGTAGGCGGACTGAATGAAAAAATCGAAGGATTTTTCGAGGTTTGCCAGCAGCGTGGTCTGACGGGTCATCAGGGCGTGATTATTCCGGCAGCCAATGTACGTCATCTCTGTTTGCAGCAGGAGGTTGTCGATGCCGTGCGCGACGGTCAGTTCCATATCTGGGCCGTCAATGAGGTTGACGAAGCGCTGCCGCTGCTGACCGGCGTCGAGTGGAAAAAAGAGAATGCGCCCTGCCTGCTGCAAACTATTCAGGACCGCATCACAGAATTTAATCAGCAGGAAGCGCGTCAGCGCCCCTGGCCTCTGCGTTGGCTAAACTGGTTTAACCACAGCTGATCGGAGTTGTTCAGCTTACACCTGTTAGCTAACCTTCGTGATTCACTAGAAAAAGGCTTATTGAAACATGGTAGAAAAACGCGAATCCTATACAAAAGAAGATCTCATTGCCTCTGGTCGCGGTGAACTGTTTGGCGCTGAAGGCCCGCCGCTGCCGTCTGGCAATATGCTGATGATGGACCGCGTGGTCAAAATGAGCAAAGAAGGCGGTAACTTTAATAAAGGTTATGTCGAAGCTGAACTGGATATCAATCCTGACCTCTGGTTCTTCGCCTGTCACTTTATTGGCGATCCGGTCATGCCGGGCTGTCTGGGTCTGGATGCGATGTGGCAGCTGGTAGGCTTCTATCTGGGTTGGCTGGGCGCTGAAGGCAAAGGCCGCGCGCTGGGCGTAGGCGAAGTGAAATTTACCGGTCAGGTACTGCCGACGGCGAAAAAAGTGACCTACCGCATTCATTTCAAACGCGTCATTAACCGCAAACTGGTGATGGGCGTAGCGGACGGCGAAGTGCTGGTGGATGGCCATGTGATCTATACCGCCAGCGATTTGAAAGTGGGCCTGTTTAAAGACACCACCGCGTTCTAATCTTCTGCAATAAAAAACCTCCGCTGCCGCGGAGGTTTATCCCTTTTCTGACCAGGCGTTTACGCCATCGTCGCCCCGACGCTGACCGACCTGTCCTCCATGGCTTTTCGCCAACCTCCCAACCAGTGAGACCGAGCCTCAATCATTTGATAAGGGCACATTTCTTTTGAGCGCCCGGTAATGCCTGCCTGATAACCACGTGAGTGTGCCCGTTCCAGGCGGTCTCGTTTCTGTCTCTTCATGCCTCATTTCCCTCATTCAGGTATGGTGGAACTGGTGGAAAGAAAACAATGGTCACAAAATGCGCAACCACATTTCAGTTCTACCCTCATCAGCACGAAAGATCAATGCGCAAATTTCACGCCATTGTCACATGAATACGCTATTTTTAGAGGTTTTCTTAGGGCGTCGCGCGAGCTGCCAGACAACGGATTGATTCTGAAATAAAAAAATTCCGGCCCATACAGCTGAAGCGCCTTATGTAACCGGAATTAATAGTTAAGAATAATTAATTATTTTTTAGCGAAGAAAAGGCCATAGCCATCCGCTGCGCCTCTTGCTGCCAGCCCGCAGCCAGCGTCCTGACCATGGCGTCGTAGCCATCCTCCTGCTGCGGCAGCGTCAGGTTGAAAGCCTGACGCGTGATGCGTCCATTATGCTCCAGCGTCCAGCTGCCGCTAATCACAACCTGTCCATCATAGCGGCCGTGAAAGCCGGTGACGTTTACATTCAGCGTATCGTGCAGTTCGCCCAGCGGCGCGGCGGATATCAGTCGGCCGGGCAGCGCGTTGCTGAGATTGGTGACCAGCGTCTGCTGTAGCTGCTGATCGAGCGGACTGGCCCACAAATTGTTTGCCGCGATAACATACTTCACATCGCTGGTCTGATAGACCACGCCGTTGCCGGCGAGATAATCTGGCACGGCGACCCGCTCAACCCACAGCGGCAACTGCGTCTCCGTCAGCAGCGCGCTCTGCGTCACCGGCGGCGGCGCCGACGTTCCCGTCGGCAGCTGATACATTGTGGTTTTAGTGGTGCTGCTACAGGCGCTGAGCGCCAGAGCCATCGCCAGCGGCATCCATTTCATCATTGTTTCGCCCTCTTCGGCTGCGGGTCCTCGCCCGGTTTCGCTTCAAACACCAGCGCGTTGCTCTTTTGATTGAGCGTTTTCAGTACCGGCTGCAGCTCACGCAGCACCTGATCGAGCCGCTGCATATCGCCTACCAGCTGGTTATAAGCCGGAGAGCCGGGCTGCAAGCCCTTCATGCTGCGATTCAGTTCGCGCAGCGTCTGCTGCATATCCTGCGGCAGCTGCTGCATGGACGGACTGGCGGTGATTTTATTCACATTATCCAGCGTTTTTTGCAGCTCGCGCAGGGTGCGCTGGCTCTCTTTCAGCGTGCCGGTAGCCTGATTAATCATCGGGTTGAGCGGCAGACTATTAATTTTGTCCAGCGCATCCATCAGTTTCTGCTGGATCTGGCTCAGGCCGCCGCTCACGGTCGGAATAATTTCCAGTCCGGCCACTTTATCCGGTCCTTTGTAGGGCGCCGCCTTGTCATAAAAATCGAGATCGATATACAGCGAGCCGGAAAGTAAGTTGCCCGTTTTAAGCGAGGCGCGCAGGCCACGTTTTTTCCCATCTTCAAGGTGCTGTCGGATATCGAAATCGGCGCCCAGACGTTTGATAAAGCGATCGGGTTCGATACGCACCAGCACCGGAATACGGTAGTCGTTGTTCAGCGACTGGTTCCAGCCCGGAACGGTATAAGGCACTTCCGCCACGGTGCCGAGACGAATACCGCGGAATTCGACCGGCGCGCCCGCCTGCAGGCCGCGAATTGAATCGCTGAAGAACATCAGGAAATCGAGATGCGTGCTATAGAGCGAATCCTGAATGCTGCGTTGATCGTCGTAAAGATGATATTCCGCCTTATTTTCCGCCGGTACGCCCAGTTCCCAGCCGTCGGGCACGTCGAAGCTCACGCCGCCGCTGAACAGCGTGGTCAGCGATCCCATTTCGACGCGCATGCCTGAAGCGGACATTTCAACGGCGATGCCGCTGTCTTTCCAGAAGCGCACGTTGGAAGTCACCAGCCGATCGTAAGGCGCGGCGACGAAGAGCTGATACTGCATGGCGCGCTTGTCGGCATCGAAGCTGCTGGTTTCCACCGAGCCGACGCGATAGCCGCGAAACAGCACCGGATCGCCGGGATTCAGCTGGCCCGCTTTGAGACTGTCGAGCACGATACGGATGCCCTTCGCGTCCGGCGGCGCCAGCGGCGGCGCATCCAGCAACTGATAGTGATTCGGCTTTTCGCCTTTGCTACCCGGCTGCAGTTCAATATAGGCGCCGGAAAGCAGCGTGCCGAGGCCGGTGATCCCTTCGCGCCCCACCTGCGGCTTCACCACCCAGAACACGCTGTCTTCATGCAGCAGTTTCTCCATGCCGGCATTCAGACGCGCCTTGATTTCTACGTGATGCAGATCGTCGGTCAGCACCGCGCTCTCCACCACGCCGACATCGACGCTGCGGCTTTTAATCGCGGTTTTGCCGCCCTCAATGCCTTCGGCATTGGTGGTGATCAGGGTAACTTCCGGCCCCTGATGGCTGAAATGATAAAACAGGATCCAGGCACCGATCAGTACGGTGACGATAGGGACTATCCAGACCGGCGACCAGCGTTTGATCTGTTCCACCTTCGCGACGCCGTGATTATTTTCCGTCAAGACTCGACTCCTTCAAATTATTTTCTGGCTCACGATCCCAGGTAAGGCGCGGATCGAACGTCATGGCGGCGAACATCGTCAGAATCACCACTGCTGCAAACAGCAAGGCGCCCACCGCGGGATAAATATTCATTAACTGTCCTATACGCACCAGCGCCGACAGTACGGCAATAACAAAAACATCGATCATCGACCAGCGACCGACAAACTCCACCACCTCATAGACCAGATGCATTTTTTCACTGTCGCGACTGCCGTGGCCGCGCGCATCCCAGCAGAGCCAGCCAATGGCCAGCATTTTCAGCGAGGGCACCATGATACTGGCGATAAAAATCACCAGCGCCACCGGGTAAGAGCCGTCGCTCCAGAGCAGAATAACCCCGGCCATAATGTTGGAACTCATCTTATCGCCCAGCGCTTCGGTCACCATAATCGGCATGATATTGGCAGGGATATAGATAAGGAATGAGGTGAGCAGCAGCGCCATCGTCCACTGCAGGCTATGGCGGCGACGTGCGTAAGCTGCGGTGCCGCAGCGCGTGCAGCGGTAGCGATCGACCGGCAGCACCGCGGTGCAGCACGGACAGGATCGCAATCCCTGGCGCAAACCGCTAATGCCAGCGCGCGGCGCAGAGGAGAACATCGGCTCCGGCGCAATCTGCCGCCAGAGCCAGCGCCGATCGACGCACTGAAAAGCGCGCAGCTGCAACAGGCAGAACAGACACCAGGGCAGGAAACTGCTGCCGATGCCGATATCGCCATAGGCCATCAGCTTGACGAAGCTTACCAGCACGCCAGCGAGAAAAATTTCCGCCATGCCCCAGCTTTTGAGCTGAAACAGAATGCGCGCCATCAGGACGCGCAGCGGCTGCGGCAATGGCAGCGGATTCACCAGCAGCAGGATCGCCACCATACAGAAAGCGGGCACCGCCTGCACAAACAGCAAGAACAGCGTGGCCAGGCTGGCGTAGTCCTCAGAGACCATGACCTGAGGAATTTCCATTAGGGTGATTTCGCTGCTCAGGCCGGAGACATGCATATTGACGAAGGGAAACAGGTTAGCCAGCAACAGCATAAACAACGCGGCCAGCGCATAACCGGAGGGCCGTCTGCGCGGCTCGCTCCAGTTAGCGGTCAGCGTGGTATGACAGCGCGGGCAGCTCGCCTTTTGTCCGGTATTCAGCGGCGGCAGCCGCGTCATCAAATCGCACTGCGGGCAAAGCATCCAGTGTTGCGGGTGTTCAGCTGAACACATACCTACTCCCGATCTCAGGCGCCGTTTTTCAGCGATTCCAGATATTCCCAGCGTTCAAACGCGCTCTCCAGCTGCTGTTCCGCTTCCGCCAGGGCATCCAGCACCGGCTGCGTTTTGTCATGCGGCTGGCTGAAGAAACTGGCGTCCGCCATTTGCGCCTGCAGCTGTTCAATCTGTGTCTCCAGCGCTTCCAGCTGCTGCGGCAGCTGCTCAAGCTCGCGCTGCAGCTTGTAGCTCAGCTTGGCGGCGGGCTGTTTTGCGGCGTCGCTTTTAACCGTATCAACCTTTGCGCTTTTTTCCACCGGCGCTGACGTTTTTAGCGCGACGGCGCGGCTCTGACGGAAAGCGGCGCGCTGCTGCTGCGCGTCGTGATAGCCGCCGACAAAGGCGCCGATTTCGCCGTTGCCTTCAAAAATCCAGCATTCGGTCACGGTGTTGTCGACAAACTGACGATCGTGGCTGACCAGCAGCACGGTACCCTGATAGCCGTCGATCAGCTCTTCCAGCAGCTCCAGCGTTTCGACGTCCAGGTCGTTGGTCGGTTCATCGAGGATCAGCAGGTTGCTGGGCTTCAGGAACAGGCGAGCCAGCAGCAGACGGTTGCGCTCGCCGCCGGAAAGCGCCCGCACCGGCGTCATCGCCCGCTTGGGATGAAACAGGAACTCCTGCAGATAGCCGAGAACGTGGCGCGGCTTGCCGTTGACCATCACTTCCTGTTTGCCTTCGGCGAGGTTATCCATCACCGTGCGATCGGGATCGAGAATGGCGCGATGCTGATCGAAATAGGCGACTTCCAGCTTGCTGCCGCTGTGCACGCGCCCACTGTCCGCCTTAAGCTGGCCCAGCATCAGTTTCAGCAGCGTGGTTTTGCCGCAGCCGTTCGGACCGATCAGCGCAATCTTGTCGCCGCGCTGCACCTGCGCGCTGAAATCTTTCACCAGCTGACGGCCTTCAATGCTGTAGTTGACGTTCTCCAGCTCAAAGACGATTTTGCCGGAGCGCGACGCTTCTTCCACCTGCATCTGCGCTTTGCCCATCACCTCACGGCGTTCTGAGCGCTCGCGGCGCAGCGCCTTCAGCGCGCGCACGCGCCCTTCGTTGCGGGTGCGGCGCGCCTTGATGCCCTGACGAATCCAGACCTCTTCCTGCGCCAGCTTGCGGTCGAATTCGGCATTCTGCATCTCTTCGACGCGCAGCGCCTCTTCTTTACCGGCGAGGTATTTATCATAGTCGCCTGGCCAGGAGACCAGCTTGCCGCGATCGAGATCGACGATGCGCGTCGCCATATTGCGGATAAAGGAACGATCGTGCGAAATAAAGATGATGCTCCCCTGGAAAGTTTTCAGGAATGTTTCCAGCCAGTCGATGGTTTCGATATCCAGGTGGTTGGTCGGCTCATCCAGCAGCAGTACGCGCGGATTGCTGACCAGCGCGCGGCCCAACGCCGCCTTACGCAGCCAGCCGCCCGACAGAGAGGAAAGCTCGACTTCCGGCTGGAGACCGATCTGCTCCAGCACGTCGTTGATGCGTGTCTCCAGCTGCCACAGGTTGTGGTGATCCAGCACCGACTGCAGGCGCGCCATCTCGTTCAGGTTTTTATCGCTGGGATCGTTCATTACTACGTGCGAAATGGCGTGATAGGCTTTCAGATGCTCCGCCTGCTCCGCCACGCCTTCCGCGACGAAATCATAAACCGTGCCGGCAATATTGCGCGGCGGGTCCTGTTGCAGACGCGCCACCACCAGATCCTGCTCATAAATGATGCGACCGTCATCCAGCGGTTGTTCGCCGTTAATGATTTTCATCAGCGTCGATTTACCGGCGCCGTTACGTCCGACCAGACAGACGCGCTCATTCTCTTCGATATGCAGCTCGGTATAGTCCAGCAGCGGCGCATCGCTGAAAGAGAGGTAAGCGTTGTGAATACTAATTAATGACATACGGCTATTCCTTACCGGCGTGAGTAATCAGCCAGCAGTTGTGAATATGGCGGTTGCGGGCAAAATCCTGCGACTGCGTTTTGTCGGTGATCTCCTGAGCGCGCAGGCCGAGCGTGGCCAGCCCCTCGTGATCCATCTTAAAACCGCGCTTGTTATTGGAGAACATAATGGTGCCGCTGGCGCGCAGCAGGCGCTTCAGATCGCGCATTAGCTGCAAATGGTCGCGCTGCACGTCAAAGCTCTCTTCCATACGCTTCGAGTTAGAGAAGGTCGGCGGATCGATAAAGATCAGATCGAACTGCTCATGACTTTCGCGCAGCCAGCTCAGGCAGTCCGCCTGCATCAGGCGGTGCTGACGCCCGCTCAGGCCGTTGAGACGCATATTGCGCTCCGCCCACTCCAGATAGGTGCGCGACATATCCACCGTGGTGGTGGAGCGCGCCCCGCCAAGGCCGGCATGCACGCTGGCGCTGCCGGTATAGGCGAACAGGTTAAGGAAATCTTTGCCCTTGCTCATCTGTCCCAGCATACGGCGCGCCAGACGGTGATCGATAAACAGACCGGTATCGAGGTAGTCGGTCAGGTTGACCCAGAAGCGGGCGTTAAACTCGCGCACTTCAAAATATTCGCCCTTCTCGCCCAGCTTTTGATACTGGCTTTTGCCCTTCTGCTTTTCGCGCGTCTTCAGCACCAGACGGTTCGCCGGCAGCTCCAACACCGTCAGCGTGGCGCTGATGACATCAAAGAGCCGCTGACGCGCTTTCAGGGCGTCGATGGTTTTCGGCGGCGCATATTCCTGAATCACCACCCAGTCGGCGTAGCGATCGACGGCGACGTTATACTCCGGCAAATCGGCGTCGTACAGGCGATAGCATTCGATGCCCTCCTGACGCGCCCATTTGTCCAGCTTCTTCATATTCTTCTTCAGACGGTTGGCGTAATCTTCCGCAATCTGCGCCGGCGCGCTTGCGCTGCTGCTGGCCGCCAGCTGATAGTTTTTCTGCACGCACTCCAGCGGGCCGTTTTTCGCCTTGAACTGGCGATCGGCGCGCAGCTGCAAACAGCTGAGAAGATCGGGCGAGGCGCTGAACAGCGAGAGATGCCAGCCGCCGAACTGGCTTTTCATCACGCGGCCCAGCTGACTGTGCAACGCGATCAGCGCCGGTTCGCTTTCCAGACGCTCGCCGTACGGCGGGTTGCTGATCACGGTGCCGACCGGCCCGTCAGGCAGCGGATTGCGCAGCTGCGCCACATCCTGCACGCCGAAAGTAAACAGATCTGCCACGCCAGCGCGACGGGCGTTGCCGCGCGCGCGCTCCAGCACGCGCTCATCATTATCATAGCCAAAGAAGCGCGATGTGGTTTGCTGCACGCCCTGACGCGCGCGGGTCTGCGCTTCGTCGATCAATTCGCGCCACAGTTCCGGCTGATGCGCTTTCCAGCCTTTAAATCCCCACTGACGGCGGTTCAGGCCTGGCGCGCGATCGCTGGCGATCAGCGCCGCTTCGATCAGCAGAGTGCCGGAGCCGCACATCGGATCGAGCAGTGGCGTGCCCGGCTGCCAGCCGGAGCGCAGCACGGTGGCCGCCGCCAGGTTCTCTTTCATCGGCGCCAGTCCGGTCTGCTGACGATAGCCGCGCTGATGCATGCCTTCGCCGCTCAGGTCGAGCGCGATGCTGGCGGTGTCTTTATTCAGCCAGACGTTAATGCGCACGTCCGGCTGCTCGCGATCGACGTCAGGACGCGGCAGGTTTTTGCGCGTAAAGCTGTCGACAATCGCATCTTTTACCTTCAGGGCGCCGAACTGGCTGTTGCGTATCGCCTCGTTGGTGCCGCTGAAATGTACGGCAAAGGTGCCGTCAATCAGGTTCGTCCAGTCGATCGCCTGCGCGCCGAGATAGAGATCCAGATCGCTGTAGACCGAGCATTCGCTCAGCGGCAGCAGAATGCGCGACGCCAAACGGCTCCACAGCAGGCTGCGATACATCAAACGATCGTCTCCCTGATAATGTACGCCGCCCTGGACAACCTGTAGGTCCTGCGCCCCCAGCGTCTCCAGTTCACTCTTTAACAGCTCTTCGAGCCCACGCGCCGTACTGGCAAACAGAGAATTCATATCGTCACTTACAGTATTGGGAAAATTGTTGCGCATTATAGCTAATCGCCGCCGCATGTCATAAAGTTAGCTTCCTTTAGCCGCAGATTCCTTTTGTCATCACCAGCCCAGCACGGAGAGCCTTATGATTGTCCTGTCACGCCTGTTTGTTCATCCGGTGAAATCGATGCGGGGATTGCAGGTCTCTCATGCGCAGGTCGCCGGGAGCGGACTGGCTTATGCTGACCACCCCTGACGGCACCTTTATTACCGCGCGCCAGCACCCGCAGCTGGTACAGTTTATCCCGGCGCTGACGCCCGACGGCCTGTGGCTGCAGGCGCCGGACGGCAGCAGCGCAGCGCTGCGTTTTGATGATTTTCAGCCGCAGGCGGCGGAAACCGAAGTCTGGGGCAATCATTTTACCGCGCGCATCGCGCCGCAGGTCATCAACGACTGGCTGAGCGGTTTCTTCCCGCGTCCGGTGCAGCTACGCTGGGTCGGCCCGGAAATGACGCGACGGGTGAAACGACGTCCTGACGTTCCGCTCGGCTTCGCCGACGGCTACCCTTTTCTTCTGGTGAACGAAGCGTCGTTGTACAACCTGCAACAGCGCTGCGCGGCGGGCGTTCGGCTGGAGCAGTTCCGCCCTAATCTGGCGGTCACCGGCGCGCGCGCCTGGGAAGAGGATAGCTGGGCGCGCGTGCGCGTTGGCGAGGTGGAATTTGAGGTGGCGAAGCCCTGCAGCCGTTGCATTTTTACCACCATCAGCCCGGAGCGCGGCGAAAAGCATCCGGACGGCGAGCCGCTTAAAACGCTGCAAAGCTTTCGCAGCGCGCAGGATGAGAGCGGCGACGTCGATTTCGGTCTGAATCTGCTCGCCTGCAACAGCGGGGTGATACGCGTCGGCGATACGGTTGAGGTGCTGCAAACCCAGACGCCGCGACAGTACGGCGCAGGTAAGATAGTGGAGACGATGCAGGTAGAAGCCGAGGCGGAAAGCCGTGTCAGCATCAGTTATCGGGGCAGCCGCTTCAGCGGCAATAATCAGCAGGTACTGCTTGAGCAGCTGGAAATGCAGGGCTACCGCATTCCCTACAGCTGTCGCGCAGGGCTATGCGGCAGCTGTGAAATGCGGCTGGTCTCCGGCAAGGTCAAAGCGCTGAAGCAGGATGCGGTGCGCGATGACGGCACCGTCCTTAGCTGCAGCTGCATTCCCGCCGGCGATATCGAACTCGCCTGAGGCGGCGAGTCGGTTAACCGGCTCGGGCGTAACGCTGCGCCTGTTCAGCGTGCCAGGGCTGTAGGCGATCGTGCATAATTTTAATCGCGTCGCCCAACACCATGGTCTTTCCGCCCACCACCAGCTCAGGCTGGGCCAGAATGCAGAGCGCCGCGCTTTCTCCCGCCTCAATCACCAGCAGTCGCGCCTCATCGCCATTCTCAACCAGCGTGACCGTCACCAGATCGCTTTCGCCCGGCTGCCAGTGAGAACGCTGACAGACACGGAAGTGCCAGCTTTTCGGCATCAGCGGCTTGAGGAAACGCCAGGCCGCCAGCGCGTTCAGCAGCAGCTCATCACGTTGCTCGTCGCTGAGCGGCGCCTCACGGCAGCTCTCATGCCAGGCGAAAAACTGCGCCGCGTCGTCAACGCTGAAAACAGTGTCGCGAAACGCGTCGGGCGTCAGCATTTTGCGGGGAAAACGGGAGCGAAACAGCATACCATCCGCCAGGTCGAGCATCATACGATCCTGCTCTGCGTCGAAAAACCAACGCCAGTTGTCGTCAGGTTTTATCCTCATGGTTTGCCTTACTACAGTTGAGGGATCCGAAATTCAGGTTAATCGCCAACCTGAAGCAATAATCGATGTTCGTCAGATACGGCAAAAAAGAAACATCAGGCGCCGTAAATAATAAATATCCTGTCAGGAACAAAGAGTGTACAAAATATAAACCAGCCGGAAACAGATTAAAAGCCCCCGGCCAGATTCTTCAGGAAGGTCAGAGATGCGTCACAATCTCTTTAATCAGATCGGGCCCTTTATAAATAAAGCCGGAATAAATTTGCACCAGCGTGGCGCCTGCCGCTATTTTTTCCCGCGCCGCCACCACCGAGTCGATGCCGCCGACGCCGATGATCGGCAATTTATCCTGCAATTCTGCCGAGAGCCGCCGAATAACTTCGGTGCTGCGCAGCTGTACCGGCCGACCGCTCAATCCCCCCGCCTCATCGCTATATTTCATTCCGCTCACCAGCGAACGATCCAGCGTAGTATTAGTGGCGATAACGCCGTCAATTTGATGACGCACCAGGCTATCGGCAATTTGTACCAGCTCCTCTTCAGAAAGATCTGGGGCAATTTTCACCGCCACCGGCACATATTTCAGATGGCGCTTCTCCAGCAATTTCTGCTGCGCTTTTATTGCCATCAGCAAATCATCCAGCGCCTCGCCATATTGAAGCGTTCTTAATCCAGGCGTATTGGGCGAAGAGATATTTACCGCAATATAACCGGCGTGCGGATAGACTTTTTCCATACAGGTCAAATAATCGTCTTTACCCTGCTCGACCGGCGTATCTTTATTTTTGCCGATATTGATGCCCAGCACGCCGCTGAAGCTGGCGCGTTTTACATTTTCTACCAGCCGATCTACGCCCAGGTTATTAAATCCCATACGATTAATAATCCCCTCCGCCTCAATCAGACGAAACAGCCGCGGCTTCTCATTGCCTGGCTGAGGACGCGGCGTGACGGTGCCCACCTCGACAAATCCGAAGCCCATCGCGCCGAACGCGTCAATGCATTCGCCGTTTTTATCCAGTCCGGCCGCCAGGCCAAGCGCATTCTTAAACGTCAGCCCCATACATTTCACGGGACGCGCCGGCAAACGCTGGCGAATCAGTCCTTCCAGCGGCGTGCCGCCGATACGGCGTAGCTGTTGCAGGGTCAGTTCATGGGCATGCTCCGCATCAAGGCGGAATAACGCTTTACGTGCGAGGGGGTAAAACATGGGCTCTCCTGAATTCCCGGTGGCAAACGGGACGTTATTATCCGGCATAACGGCGCTAAAAAGCCAGAAATGTTAAATCGTGATGCCAGTTAACCGCATAACCCACCCGTCGCGCCCTGCTTTAGCGCAAAAACGGCTTTCTATTACCGGATAAATCATTTAAGCGTCGCCGTCCCCTCTGCCAGTATGAAGCCATAAGTTCTCAATAACGTTTAACCAATAACTTATAGTTATAAGGAGTCGCTATGCGCGTTATTACTCTGGCAGGAAGTCCGCGTTTTCCCTCGCGGTCCACGGCATTATTAACGCTGTGCCAGCATGCGCTGGAACAGCGAAACATTGAGGTGATCCCGTGGAATATTCATAACTTTCGTCCGGAAGATTTGATCGGTGCGCGCTTCGATTCCCCTGCACTGCTGGCGTTAAAAGAGGATCTGGCGGCGGCGGATGGCCTGATTGTTGCGACGCCAATCTATAAAGCCTCCTTTTCCGGCGCGCTGAAAACCCTGCTGGATCTGCTGCCGGAGCGCGCGCTGGAGCATAAAGTGGTGCTGCCGCTGGCGACCGGCGGCACGCTGGCGCATATGCTGGCGGTGGATTATGCCCTGAAACCGGTGCTTAACGCGCTGAAAGCGCAAGAGGTACTGCACGGCGTCTTCGCTGACGACAGCCAGATCGCGCATTACGATCGTACGCCGGAAATCAGCGACCTCCTGTCCGGCCGCCTCGACGATGCGCTGGCAACCTTTTACTACGCCCTGCAACAGCGCGAAGCGCGACTGGCGCAGGCGGTATAAGGAGAAGCGCATGAAATCTGTTATCCGCCAGTTCATTGCTCTGCTGCTGCCCGGCCTGCTGAGCGTCAGCGCCGCGCTTCACGCCGCGCCGCAGGCGCCGGAAGCGATCCGTATCGGCTATCAAAAAGGCTCCGTCAGCATGGTGTTGGCGAAGGCCCATCGCCTGCTGGAGCAGCGCTACCCTTCAACGCAGATTCGCTGGGTGGAGTTCCCCGCCGGGCCGCAGATGCTTGAGGCGCTTAACGTCGGCAGTATCGATCTCGGCAGCACCGGCGATATTCCGCCGCTTTTCGCTCAGGCGGCGGGCGCCGACCTGCTCTATGTCGGCGCGGAGCCGCCCAAGCCGAAAGCGGAAGTGATTCTGGTGCCCACCGACAGCAAGATCAAAACGGTGGCCGATCTGAAAGGCCGTAAGGTGGCGCTGCAAAAAGGCTCCAGCTCGCACAACCTGCTGCTGCGCGCGCTGCAACAGGCTGGCCTGGGATTTCAGGACATTCAGCCGGTCTGGCTGACGCCCGCCGACGCCCGCGCCGCCTTTCAACAGGGGAACGTTGACGCCTGGGCGATCTGGGATCCCTACTACTCCGCCGCGCTGCAACAGGGCAATGTGCGGGTACTGACCGACGGCAGCGCGCTGCACCTGACCGGCTCCTTCTACCTGGCGACCCGCAGCTACGCGGAATCCCACAGCGACTTCATCCAGTCGGTGCTGGATATTTTCAGCCAGGCGGACGCGCTGACGCAGAGCCAGCGCGCGGAAAGCACCACGCTGTTGGCGCAGAGCATGGGCCTGCCTGAAGCGGTGATTTCCAGCTATCTCGATCACCGGCCGCCGACCCGCATCTCGCCGGTCAGCCAGCAGACGGTGCAGGCGCAGCAGCGCACCGCCGATCTCTTTTATCAAAATCATCTGCTTCCTGTGAAGCTCGACATTGCCAGCCATATCTGGCGCGGCGCATCCGCTCAGTGAGTAAGGAGAATTATCATGGCATTATCCGTATTCTGGTTTTTACCCACCCACGGCGACGGTCACTATCTGGGCACGGCGGACGGCGCGCGCCCGGTTGATCACGGCTATTTACAGCAGATTGCACAGGCGGCGGATCGATTAGGCTTCGGCGGCGTACTGATTCCAACCGGGCGCTCCTGCGAAGACGCCTGGCTGGTAGCCGCCTCGCTGATTCCTGTGACGCAACGGCTGCGTTTCCTGGTGGCGCTGCGTCCCGGCGTAATATCGCCGACCCAGGCGGCGCGCCAGGCGGCGACGCTCGATCGCCTCTCCAACGGCCGCGCGCTGTTTAACCTCGTGACCGGCGGCGATCCAGAGGAGCTGGCGGGCGACGGCGTGTTCCTCGATCACACCGAGCGCTATGCTGAATCGGCCGAATTCACCCGCATCTGGCGGCGCGTGCTGGAAGGCGAAACCGTCGATTATCAGGGCGACTATCTCCAGGTGCGCGGCGCGCGTCTGATGTTTAAACCGGTGCAGCAGCCGCGTCCGCCGCTCTGGTTCGGCGGCTCCTCGCCGGTGGCGCAGGATCTGGCGGCGGAACAGGTGGATGTCTACCTCACCTGGGGGGAGCCGCCAGCGCTGGTGAAGGAGAAGATTGATCAGGTGCGCGCCAAAGCGGCGGCGCAGGGGCGTTCAGTGCGCTTTGGCATTCGTCTGCACATCATCGTGCGGGAAACCAACGCCGAAGCCTGGCAGGCCGCCGATCGGCTGATTTCCCATCTCGACGACGAGACCATCGCCAAAGCGCAGGCGGCGCTGGCGCGTACCGATTCGGTCGGCCAGCAGCGGATGGCGGCGCTGCACAACGGACGTCGCGATCGGCTGGAGATTAGCCCGAACCTGTGGGCGGGCGTCGGTCTGGTGCGCGGCGGGGCCGGCACGGCGCTGGTAGGCGATGGCCCGACCATCGCCGCCAGGATGCAGGAGTATGCCGATCTCGGCATCGAAACCTTTATCCTCTCCGGCTATCCCCATCTGGAAGAGGCGTATCGGGTCGGCGAACTGCTGTTCCCCCATCTCGATCTGGCGGTGCCCGACGTGCCTGCGCCGCGTAAAGCGCAGGCGCATGGCGAAGCGGTGGCCAATGATTTCGCGCCGCAGAAAGTCTCGCAAAGCTGAGGGAGACCGCCATGAGCAAGCGTAAATCGGGCGCCCGGCATCCGCTGGTGCCCTGGCTGCTGCCGGTGCTGCTGTTGACGATCTGGCAGATCGCCTCCCAAAGCGGATGGCTTTCGACGCGCATTCTGCCCGCGTCGGAGAGCGTGGTGCTGACCTTCTGGCGTCTGAGCGCCAGTGGCGAGCTGTGGCAGCATCTCGCCATCAGCAGCTGGCGCGCGCTGACCGGCTTCGCCATCGGCGGCGCCATTGGCCTTTCGCTCGGCCTGATCGCCGGCGCGTCATACTGGGGAGAGCGTCTGCTGGATACCTCGGTGCAGATGCTGCGTAATATTCCGCATCTGGCGCTGATTCCGCTGGTGATTTTATGGTTCGGCATCGATGAGTCGGCCAAAATCTTTCTTGTCGCTCTCGGCACGCTGTTTCCGATCTATCTCAATACCTTCCACGGCATTCGCAATATCGATCGCGGCCTGGTGGAGATGGCGCGCAGTTACGGGCTCTCCGGCTGGCGCCTGTTCAGCCAGGTGATGCTGCCCGGCGCGCTGCCCTCCATCATGGTCGGCGTGCGCTTCGCCCTCGGCCTGATGTGGCTGACGCTGATCGTCGCGGAGACCATCTCCGCCAACTCCGGCATCGGCTATCTGGCGATGAACGCGCGCGAATTCCTGCAAACCGACGTGGTAGTGGTAGCGATCGTGCTTTATGCGCTGCTGGGCAAGCTGGCGGACGTCAGCGCCGTACTGCTGGAGCGCCTGTGGCTGCGCTGGCATCCCGCTTATCAACAGAAGGAGGCCGTAATATGAATGCTGTCTCAACCCCGTCGCGCCTCAATGTCGGCACGCCTGTTGGGCTACAGGGCATCAGCAAACGCTTTGGCGATCGCTCCATTTTGCACAATATCGATCTGCACATTCCATCGGGTCAGTTTGTCGCCGTGGTGGGGCGCAGCGGCTGCGGCAAAAGCACCCTGCTACGCCTGCTTGCCGGGCTGGAGTCGCCCAGCGAAGGCGAACTGCTGGCGGGTCAGGCGCCGCTGGCCAGCGCGCAGGAAGAGACGCGCCTGATGTTTCAGGATGCCCGCCTGCTGCCGTGGAAGCGGGTGATGGATAACGTGGGGCTGGGGCTGCGCGGTGACTGGCGCCCGTCGGCGCTGCGGGCGCTGGAGGCGGTGAACCTTGCCGATCGCGCTGATGAATGGCCCGCCGCGCTCTCCGGCGGCCAGCGGCAGCGCGTGGCGCTGGCGCGCGCGCTGATCCACCAGCCCGGTCTGCTGTTGCTGGACGAACCGCTGGGGGCGCTGGACGCCCTGACGCGTATTGAAATGCAGGGACTGATTGAGAATCTCTGGCGTCAGCAAAATTTTACCGTGCTGCTGGTGACGCATGATGTCAGCGAAGCGGTGACGCTGGCCGACCGGGTGTTGCTGATTGAGGAGGGAAGAATTGGGCTGGACCTGGCTATCGATCTGCCGCGTCCGCGCCGACGCGGTTCCGCCCGCCTGGCGGAGCTGGAGGCGCAGGTGCTGGAGCGGGTGATGCAGCGCACGCAGCCTGCGGCGGCGGAGCCTCGCTACGCCCGTCGCTGAAACGACCGCGGCCCGGGCAACAGAAAGGGCGGCCTGCGCCGCCCTTTCTACTCTTCACGTCATGCCGTCAGGCATTCAGCGCTTTGCTGATTTTCTCATAGAGATCGCCGGAAAGTTTCTCCAGTCCCTGTAGTTCTTCTAACGCGCTGCGCATCATCTGTTGACGATCCGCGTCATACCGCTTCAGACGGATCAGCGGTTCAATCATACGCGCAGCCACCTGCGGGTTACGGCGGTTGAGATCGGTCAGCATCTCCACCAGGAAGCGATAGCCGCTGCCGTCTTTGGCGTGGAACGCGGCCGGATTCGCCGAGGCGAAGGCGCCGATTAGCGAACGCACGCGGTTCGGGTTGCCCATGCTGAAGGAGCGATGATACAGCAGTTCACGCACGCGGTTTAACACATCCGGCGCCGGGCTGGTCGCCTGCAGCGTAAACCATTTGTCCATGACCAGGCCATCCTGATGCCAGCGCTCATCCCAGACGCGCAACATCTCATCGCGACATTTCAGCTGCGCCATCACCGCCGCCGACAACGCGGCCAGCGCATCGGTCATGTTATTGGCCTGCTGATACTGCGCCCGTACCAGACGGTTGGCCAGTTCGGCGTCGCCCAGCGCCAGGTAGCTCAGGCAGACGTTCTTCAGGGCGCGCTTGCCGATGTCGCCATGCTCAACGCGGTACTCCGGCGTCTGATGGGCGTGATAAACCGCCAGCCATTCGTCCGCCAGCTCGACGGCCAACGTGCGCATCAGCGCGTCGCGCACCGCGGCGTTCGCTTCAGGATCGATGATCTCGAACAGCGCGGCGATCTCATTTTCGCTCGGCAGCGTCAGGATCAGCGCCATCAGCGCCGGATCGAGCCGATCATCCAGCAGTACCGCGCGGAACGCGTCGGCGACATGCAGCGGCAGCGACAGCGGCTGCCCCTGCTGATAGCGCGCAACGTTCAGCTTGATATGGGTGGCGAGCAGGCTCTGCGCCGCATCCCAGCGGGAAAAATCGTTGCGGGCGTGACGCATCAGGAAGGTTAACTGCGCGTCGCTCCAGTTATAGTCGAGCTTCACCGGCGCGGAGAATTCGCGCAGCAGCGACGGCACCGGCTGATGATAAACCTTGTCGAAAATAAAGGTTTGGAACTCTTCGGTCACGTTCAGTACGTGATGCACCGGTTCGCCGTTATGCTGTAACGGAATCGGCTCGCCTTTATCGTCGTAGAGTTCGATATCGAGCGGAATATGCAGCGGCAGCTTTTCATGCTGATCGGCAGTCGGCGGCGTCGCCTGAGTGACGTGCAGAGTATACTGCTCCAGCTCCGGGTTGTAGTCGTCGCGCACGGTCAGCACCGGCGTGCCGGACTGGCTGTACCAGCGGCGGAACTGCGTCAGATCGATATGCGAGGCGTCTTCCATCGCCTGAACGAAGTCGTCGCAGGTGGCGGCGCTGCCGTCATGACGTTCGAAGTAGAGCTGCATCCCTTTCTGGAAGTTCTCTTCGCCCAGCAGCGTGTGCATCATGCGGATCACTTCCGATCCCTTCTCATACACCGTCAGGGTATAGAAGTTATTCATCTCAATCACCTGATCGGGACGGATCGGATGCGCCATCGGGCTGGCGTCTTCGGCAAACTGCGCGCCGCGCATGATGCGCACATTATCGATGCGGTTCACCGCGCGCGAGCCGAGATCGGAACTGAACTCTTGATCGCGGAACACCGTCAGCCCCTCTTTCAGGCTGAGCTGGAACCAGTCGCGGCAGGTGACGCGGTTGCCGGTCCAGTTATGGAAATATTCATGGCCGATCACCGCTTCGATGCCGAGATAATCTTTATCAGTGGCGGTTTCCGCCTTAGCCAGCACATATTTGGAGTTAAAGATATTAAGCCCTTTATTCTCCATCGCGCCCATGTTGAAGAAATCGACCGCGACGATCATAAAGACATCCAGGTCATACTCCAGGCCGAAGCGCTCCTCATCCCACTTCATGCTGTTTTTCAGCGAGGTCATCGCCCAGTCGGCGCGATCGAGGTTGCCGCGATCGACATAGATCTCCAGCGCCACGTCGCGGCCCGAACGGGTGGTGAAGCTGTCGCGCAGGATGTCGAAATCCCCCGCCACCAGCGCAAACAGATAGCAGGGTTTCGGGAACGGGTCCTGCCACTTGATCCAGTGGCGGCCATCGTCCATCTGGCCCGCTTCGAGGCGGTTGCCGTTGGAGAGCAGGAACGGATAGCGCGCGCGATCGGCAATCAGCGTGGTGGTAAAACGCGCCAGTACGTCAGGGCGATCGAGATACCAGGTGATATGGCGGAAGCCTTCCGCTTCGCACTGGGTGCAGAGCGCGTCGCCGGACTGATAAAGCCCTTCCAGCGCCGTGTTGGCGTCCGGGTGAATGTCGTTGACGATGGTCAGGGTAAAATTATCGGGCAGGTTGGTCAGCACCAGCGCGCCCTCTTCCAGCTGATAATCCTGCCACGGACGGTCATCTACCATCAGCGAAACCAGCGTTAAATCTCCACCGTCAAGACGCAGCGCGGCCTGACTGTCACCGAGGCGTTTAACTTTGCTGACCGCCGTCACGCGCGTATTGCTGGCGTCGAGGTTAAAGGTCAGATCGATATCGGTAATGGTATAATCCGGCGCACGGTAGTCATGGCGGTACTTTACTTGCGGCTTTTGCGTCATACATTCTTCTCGCGTCTACAATGATTTAACCCGCTAAGTCTATTCCGGTTGACTGCGGCTTGCCACGTCGAAACGGCGCTTTTCGCAGTTAATGCTACATCCTGTTTACAGGGATACGTTTCTCCTCGACCTTTCCCCCCGTTTTATGCTGTGATTGGCTTCAATAAATCTGCCGGCAGGTTATACTTTTTCTTCTGAATACCTGTTTACACCTACGGAAACGCCCCGCGCGAGAGGATGCTGAAACGCACCATGACACGATACGCTTCC
>OKNF01000125.1_pt1 | contig 20721 bp, 23 predicted proteins | sample 1613121 | NCBI WGS metagenome assembly OKNF01 (sample SAMN04436838, study PRJEB24849) | human gut metagenome | biome: human gut; feature: NICU; material: stool | host: Homo sapiens | place: USA: Saint Louis, MO | collected 2011-09-08
GCGCTGACGCCACGACGCCCATCAGCCGCGAGGAGCGGCGGCTGATGGCATTGCTGCTGGTTACGCTGCTGCTGTGGATGACCGACAGCCTGCACGGCGTGTCGCCCGCGTGGGTCGGGCTATGCGCCGCCTGCTTCTGCCTGCTGCCGCGCGTGGGGTTCGTCTCCAGCGAGGCGTTCGCCAGCGGCGTGAATTTCCGCACCTGCCTCTATGTCGCCGCCATTCTCGGCGTCACGGCGGTGGTGGTCGATTCCGGCCTCGGCGATCTGATCGCGCGCGGCTTACTGCGCGTGACGCCGCTTGATCCCGCAACGCCTTTTGCTAACTTCCTCTCGCTCAGCGCCATTACCGGGCTGCTGAATTTTGTCGTCACCGCCAACGGCGTACCGGCGATGTTTACGCCGATGGCGCAGAGCTTCGCCGACGCCTCCGGCTTTCCGCTGGCTAGCGTGATTATGTTGCAGGTATTGGCCTACGCCACGCCGCTGCTGCCTTACCAGGCGTCGCCGGTGGTGCTGGCGATGGCGCTCGGCAACGTGCCGGCGCGCGACGGCCTGCGGCTCTGCCTCTCGGTGGCGCTTATCAGCCTGCTGCTGCTGTTTCCGCTCTACTACGGCTGGTTTTGTCTGCTGGGTTATCTGTAACGGGTGGCGCGACGGGCGGCAACAGCGCCGCTGCGCCAGACGTAAAAAAGGCGGCATAGCGCCGCCTGTTTTCTGTCCGATGCGGATTTACTTGCCGACGACGTCGGCAGTCTGCGTCGGTTCGTCGTTGGCTGCCGCTGGCGTCATCGGCGTATAGTCGAGCTGCAAAATGCGGCTGGTTTCCGCCAGCTCATGCTCGGTGGCGCTGATATTGCCGTTGAGCTTCTGGCCGTAAGAGGGCACCAGCTCTTTTATCTTCGTCTGCCATTCCGGCGTGGCGAATTTATCTTTAAATACCTTTTGCAGCAGGTTCAGCATAATCGGCGCGGCGGTGGAGGCGCCCGGCGACGCGCCCAGCAGCGCGGAGACGGTGCCGTCCTGCGAGGCGATGACTTCGGTGCCGAGGCGCAGCACGCCGCCTTTTTCGGCATCCTTTTTGATGATCTGCACGCGCTGTCCCGCCTGCACCAGACGCCAGTCCTCTTTCTTCGCTTCCGGGAAATAGTCCTGCAACGCCGCATGACGGTCGTCGTCGGTCAGCATTAGCTGGCTCACCAGGTATTTCACCAGGTTGAAGTTATCCAGGCCGACGCGCACCATCGGCAGCAGGTTGCTGGCGGTAATCGAGCCGAACATATCCAGCAGCGAGCCATGCTTCAGGAATTTGGTGGAGAAAGTGGCGAACGGGCCAAACAGCAGCACCTGCTTGCCGTCCAGCACGCGCGTATCCAGGTGCGGCACTGACATCGGCGGCGCGCCGACCGAGGCTTTGCCGTACACTTTCGCCAGATGGCGTTTCACCACCTCCGGGTTTTCGCTGACGAGGAAGGAGCCGCCCACCGGGAAACCGGCATACGCTTTCGCTTCAGGGATGCCGGTCTTTTGCAGCAGCGGCAGCGCCGCGCCGCCCGCGCCGATAAACAGATAGTTGGCATTGACCGCGCTTAACGCGCCGCCGTTCGCCAGGTCGGCGATGGTCACTTTCCAGCTGCCGTTGGCGTTGCGCTGAATATCACGCACTTCATGGCGGGTGCGCAGACGAAAGTTTGGGTTTTTAGCCAGTGAAGTCACCAGCTGGCGCGTGATTTCGCCGAAATTGACGTCGGTGCCGATAGTAATGCGCGTCGCGGCGACCTTCTGCTGCGGATCGCGGCCCTGCATCATCGCCGGCGCCCATTTAGCAATCTGCGCGCGATCTTCTGAATATTCCATGCCGCGGAACAGGGTGCTTTTTTGCAGCGCCGCATAGCGTTTGCGCAGGAAATTAACGTTGTCGTCGCCCCAGACGAAGCTCATGTGCGGGGTGGTGTTGATAAAACTGCGTGGGGTATGCAAGGTGCCTTTCTGAACCAGGGAGGCCCAGAACTGGCGGGAAATCTGGAAGGCTTCGTTAATCTCGATCGCTTTCGCGATGTCGACGGCGCCATTCTTTTCCGGCGTGTAATTCATTTCTGCCAGCGCGGAGTGACCAGTACCGGCGTTGTTCCAGCCGTTTGAACTCTCTTCCGCCACTTTATCCTGCCGTTCTACCATCTCGATAGACCAGCCTGGCTCCAGCTCCTGAAGATAAGTGCCCAGCGTGGCACTCATGATCCCTCCGCCGATGAGCAGTACATCGACGTCCTTTTCCCCTCCTGTCGCTGCATGTTTGCTGAGACCTAAAGCATTCATACACCGCGTCAGAAGTAATGCTGATTTACGCATGAGGCGACATCTCCGTCCGTTGATGAATCAACGGTAATTGCAGGTGAAAGAGACCGTCTTCTGTTCGGCGGATTATCCTCTTTCCATAAATGTCCGAAATCTTCCTGGTTTAACCACACTAAAAGTGCAGGTTAACTGCACGTTATACGTACCGGGAGAAATATAACATTCTCGCAATAAAATTGAATAATTTGTTTAAAATTTAAAATGTGGTTAAGTTTTGAGCAGGCTGAAGCGATTAGCTTCACAGTTTCAGCGCGCGGAATGTTAAAGAAGAATGTAAAGCGCAGCGGGAGAGGACGTGTAGGTAAGCGTTCCCTTACTTCATGCAGCAAGGGAACGGGCGAAACGGCGGGAATTTACATCAGATTGAGCTTTTTCACATGAACCAGCACGTTTTTGCCATGGCGCAGCACGGTGCCGTTAACGGTGATTAAATCATCCGGCTTCACTTCCTGGCCCTGCCAGACCGCATCGTCAATTTGCAGCTGTGCGGTGCCGGACGCGTCGCGCAACACCCAGGTTTTACTGCCGCTCTGGCGCAGGATATTGCCTTGCAGCGTTACCCAGGTGCCGGTCGAAAGCTGCGCCAGCTTATTCGCTGCCGTCAGCTTCTGGTTGTCAGTGACAGCGCGGTAGCCATCTTTCTGATCTTCCGGCGGCGGCGCTTTGCCGTCTGGATTAAAACCGCCATCGGCGGCCAGCGCAGGGGCGGCGATCAGGGCCGCCAGGCATAGCGTCAGAAATTTATGCATAACGGCCTCCTGTTATTTCATTAAGGCAGCGGCGGACTTATGGCGCGCCCAACTGTTCGACGTCGACCCAGCGACGTGCGCCGTCGTGACGCAGACGGCCGTTCATCCGCACCTGATCCTCAGCGTCATAGGTTTTGCCATCAAACACTTTTTTCGGGATCACCAGGTCAATGGTTTCATTGTTGCGACCGCGCAGCTGATAGCTCTGTTCGCCTTTTTGCTTCACGATATAGCCTTCCAGCGTCACCCAGGCGCCGTCGCGCATGGTTTTCACCTCGCTGATGGAGGGCGAAGTGGTGTCTTCCGTGCCTTTATAGCCGCTGTCCTGCGTGCGCGGCGGCGTCTCGCCGCCTTTATAGCCGCCAGCGTCATCAGCGAACGCAGGCAGGGTAAACAGGGCGATCAGGGCGGCGATAGTGAATTTTTTAGCCATAGCTTCTCCTTAATGATTGTCCTTTCGGGCAGGCAAAAAACGCCATATCAGATAATAAGCCTGGCACAGTCTGATAAAGTCGTGAGAAATCAGCGCAGGACCGCTGCAATAACGCGCAGCGGGGGGCAGGACGCGGGCCGGAAAAGGCGAGTTAAACCTGGCCGAAGCGACGCCAGAGAAAACGCAGCACAAAAAACTCAATGGTGCCCAGCAGCAGGAACCACAGGCAGAGCACAATGGTGTAAAGCTGGTTGAGATCGCTGAAGTGAAACAGCGACATCAGACGTGCCGCCAGCTCCGGGCCTAAAGCGGGCGCAGGCAGCAGCAGCGCGGAGAGAAAGCCCAGCAGCAGAATGCTCATCGGCGCAAGCCAGTTTTCAAAAGTGGATTTCATGGCGGTTAAAAGAGTAAGAAAAACCAGAGCGTTATTGTCCGGGAATTAGCGCGCGGGTTCAACGATTAGCGCCGCTAAGCGCTTCCGCCATTGGGTTATTCATCCCAAACGCTGTTTTATGCACAGACTCAACGGGATGCTCAATCCCGCATGTAGAAGAATATTCTTGAATAATCAATCATATGGCATCTGTAAAACCGCGAAAAGGTGAAAAAGCGGTCCTCTCGTTTAACTTTTGTTTAAGATAACATTTGCATAATCGTGGTCCATTATGTGATCTGCTTCAAAAAAACGTTGCCGGCCAAAAGGGCAGCCGTTATAATTTCGTTGATTTTTTCAACAAAAGTTATTCAGGTCCACGCTATGAAAAAGTTCTTTCGGTATGTGTTTCGTGCTTACGTTGAAACCTTTAAGCATGTACCGCCAGGCGCGCTGAACTAACGGCGCCGCCGCACAGAAACCCCTCGATAACCGCGGCCAGGGATCGGACCGATGGTTATCAAATCCTTCTTACTGCGATAACCCCTCTTTTCCAGCCGTGATGTCAGCGCCGCAGCCCGCCTGTGTCACTCTCTTTTTCTCCTAAATGCCGATTGTTGATAGCCATCGCACACTTTCATGCTCTGCGTCCCACAGGCGGGACGGCGGATAAGGCGAAGCGCCATTTAGCGCCTAAACTTAGCGGGTATCCTTACTCTGAGGGCAGCTGATGAAGAGAACACCCCGGCGGCGCGGGCCAGATAACCGCGCAGTGCTTCTCGGTATGGCCACCGCCATAGCCGGTACCGCCCTGCTTGTCAGAAAGTGGCGCAAGTGGCAGCAAACTCCGCCGGTCGGCATTCACAGCCATCAGGCGGGCCTGGCAGGCTACTATCAGCAGGTCGGACCGTGGCGCATGTTTACCCGCACCACGCCGGAGACACGCCCTGGTCTGCCGGTGGTGCTGCTGCATGGTCTCGCGCTTTCCGGGCGCGCGATGGAAGATTTAGCCCTGGCGCTCGGATGGGAATATCGCGTGCTGGTGCCCGATCTGCCCGGCTTTGGCGGCAGCGCGTTTCCCGCCTCGCAGCCGGTATTGGATGTCGACCGGCTGGCGGAGGCGCTGTGGATGTGGATGCAGCAGAACCAGCTGTCGCGGGCGATTTTCGTCGGCAACGCCTTTGGCTGTCAGGTGTTGGCCGCGCTGGCGGTAGCCCATCCCGAAGCGGTGGCGGGGCTGGTTTTACAGGGGCCGACCGTCGATCGCCGTTCCCGCTCGCTGCTGCATCAGGTCTGGCGTGACTGGCGCAACGGCCGCCGCGAATCGCACCGTTCGGCTGCCGCGCTCTGCCGCGTCGATTTCGCCAAAGCGGGCGTATGGCGCATGGTCGGCACGCTGCGCGCCATGCTGCGCGACCGTATTGAACAACGTTTGCCCCATATCAAAGCGCCGGTACTGGTGGTGCGCGGCTCGTATGATGTGGTGTCGCCAGCGCGCTGGGTGGAGGAGATGGTGGCGCTGTTGCCGCGCGGCGAGCTGATAACGCTGCCAAAGGGCACCCACACGCTGCATTACGTCTATCCCTGGAGCTACAGCCGCGCGATTCGTCCCTTTATTGCCCGCGTGCAGAAGGAGTATGAACATCATGAGTAAACCCCCACGCGGTATCGCCCGCTTCGACTCATCGGCAGCGATGGTGACGGCGCTGAGCAACGCGCTGCATCAACGTCCCTTTAGCAGCCCCAGCCAGTCGCCGGGTCTCGATCGCGTTTTGCCCGCGCTGAACCTGCTGCCTGAGCGGCTGCGCGAATGGGGTTACGCGGTCGGCGGCATGTCTGAGGGCATCACGCTTACGCAGGCGCAGCAGCTGGATATCGAAGGCATCGCGCGCTGGGTCGCCGGACAGTATCCACAACAGCAGTACCAGGCGGCCTTTGTCGGCTCCTCTAACGGCGCGATGGTGCATCTGGCGGCGGCGATGGGCGTGCCCTGGCTGCCGCAGACGTTCCTTTGTCCAGTACGATCTTCCCATAACGATCCCGATGACGCGCAGCAGGGGTTTACCGAAGGCAAGCCGATTGTTGATGCGCTACTGGCCACTTCGCCGCACATCGCGGTGCATCAGATGCAGGACCCGAATCAGGATCGGCTGATGCTGGAGCAGATGTCCTATTTCCGCCTGAAGCACCGCAAACTGCCGCTGGAATATAATGAGTTTTTACTCAGCGCGCTGCCGCCAGGCGGCACGTTGGTCATTAACCACTGTACCCAGCAGTGGCCCGCGACGCGCACCAGCGATCGCTCGTTTTATCAGTTTGGCTCGTTAGGCGGCGCCACCGAGCAGGAATATTTTGAAGGCGGGCCGCGGGTAATGGAGCATCTGGCGCGCTACGGCAGCGACCGGGAAAAATGGCAGCCGCCCGCGCCGGACGTCACGGTGCCGGAAGCGGAGTGGGGCTTTGACGCGCATCTGATGGCGGAGCTGAAAAAACTGGCGAATAGCCAGGGCTGGAAGCTGGTAGAGCTGCGCTACGAAAACCCGGAGGCGCTGAGCTTCGTCGCCGCCGAGATTTACCGCGACTGGTATATGTCGGCCGGGATTATCGCTTCGCGGCTGGTGGTGGACAATTTTCTGCTGATGGACCCCTGGACCACCATGCAGCAGCACGCCATACCTTTCTGGCTAAGCTTCTGCACCGAGCCGTCCGCCAGTTCGCTACAGCGCTACCTGGACAGGCAGCCGCCGTTCCGCAATATCGATCTGATGCTGTTTTCACACGGTACGGAAAGCATCGGCATGGCGTCCATTGACCGCTGGCAGCAGCTGTTAAACTACGCTACCGATGAAGGCGCGTTTGTCGGCGTCGATACGGAAAAATTTCCACGCGATTTCGCTACGCTGTCGCGCTTCGACCGTGAGCTACAGCAGCGCGCGCCGCTGTTGCCGCCGCCGGATCCGCTCACCGTCGAGTCGTTCCTGGCCGCCGTGCAGCGCTATGGCGATAAGTTTCATGTGGAATGCTTACAGCATAATTAGCCGTTTATTCACGACGCAGGGAGGCGTTGTGCGACAGGCAAACAGAAAGGGTTAGCTATGGCGAAACGGAGCCGGCCGGCAATGCTCTGATGCAGAGAGAAGGGAACGGTAAAAGGAAATCGCTTGCGAGGCGGCAGAGGTTTTCGCGGGTGTCGGCGCAGGGCAAAAAAAAGCCAGGCCGTCGGGCCTGGCGTAAAAATCTTACTGCGTTTGTTCAGCGATCATCGTCAGTTTCTCATCGGTCGCTTTTTCTTCGTTCAACGTTTCTTCCAGCAGGCGAGCCGCTTCTTTGTAGCCCAGCTTGATGGCCATTGCGCGCAGCGTGCCGTAGGTAGCGATTTCGTAATGCTCAACTTTCTGCGCCGCGCCGATCAGACCGGCATCAAGCACCACGCCTTTTTCAACGGAATCAATCAGTTCCTGCGCTTCTTCCACCAGACCTTCCATCGCGTGGCACTTCATACGTTTGATACGTACTTCCGGGGTCGCTTCAACCAGCTGGTCAAGGCGCTCGATTTGACCTCGGGTTTCTTCGAGATGAGTTTTGAACGCTTCGATAAGTTTTTCATCGCTGGCGGCACGCGCCATTTTCGGTAGCGCACGGCTAATTTGTTTCTCAGCGCTATATACGTCAGAGAGATCGTGAATAAACAGGTCTTCCAGCGTTTTAATACTCATAATTTTCTCCATAACCAAAGGCTAATTCATTAATTAAATATTTCAGGGTAACGCGCCCTGTTAATTTCAGTATAGCCAGGAGTAAACAACTGCAACGGCAAAAAGGTAAGATTAAGACTCATCCTGCTTTTACCGCTACGCTTGTTTTAAATAAGGACGCTTACCGAAAAGTCACTTTTATTAGTCAGCGCGCTCGTGGAATAGAAAAACACAAATAAAAATAGCCCGTAGTGCGAGAACGCACTACGGGCTTCACTAATCCTGTCAGGCGGCTGCCCGCTTAAAGATTAGCTGCGACGGCTGTTCTGACCGCCTTTTTTGCCTGCTTCAGAGGCTTTTTCACGGTCATTTTTGAAGTTGCCGCCGCTCTGCTGGCCGCCTTTTTTACCTGCTTCAGACGCTTTTTGACGATCTTCCGCGAAGTTACCTGAACCACCACGATGCTGAGTCATATTATTTCTCCTCGTGTGAGTTAACAGAATGCATATATTTATCAGTGGGGAGACAAATATATGCGCATCCAACGCTTTTAAATCTAGCGGGTAGCAGTGGGATTGCAAGGAAACGGCAGCTAAAAGTTTTTCTTATGGTGAGTAAAAATAACTTAAGTCCGCGTTACGTAACGGTTAAATGAAAATGTTATATTTTATGAATGAGGCCGATAATAACTGTTGCCGCTGAGCTTGTTCACCTGCGCAAATAGAACAGAGACGGTTATCAGGAATGGATGCCAGGATTGTTCCTGGATCGGCAGGCCAGGCAAACAATAAAAATTAGCATTCAGAAACTTCCGCTTCGTTTATTTTGATCTTTAATTAGAGGGCAACACTGATTCCACTACTACGGAGGAGATGACTGATGCATACGACATGGTTACGATCCCGTGAACTTCCTCATCTGGGGACTTTCATCGTGTTGAAGAAAGGAAAAGCCGCGTGGCTGCTGCTGCGCAATGGCGGAGCCGTATTCCGCTCTGTCCGATGGCTGCGGCGGCACAGCCATGCTTTTGAACCGGTTAACGGCCTGCCGCGCGCGCAGTAGTTTTTGTTCAGGCGTCGTCATGCGCGGCGCCTGATCCTTCCGCCATTTTCATCTCTGTTCTTCCTGATTTTGCTGGCTCAGCGCCTGTAAAAAGTGACGTTTCACCGCTTCGGCATCAACGCCGAGACAGATGCGCTGCGGCGTACAGTCGGCGAAAGCGTTATGGCGTGAGGCAAGCTGCGTTAGCTGCCGCTGGGTTTGTCCGCTGGCAATGCCGTCGGTGACGACGCGGATCGGCGCCTCCACGCAGTGAAACCAGTCGGGATTTACCAGCCAGCTGATCGTTAAGGTATCGTGCAGCGCCATACCGTCGAAACGCTCTTTTTGCAGGCTGTAATCGAGATAGCTGCGTGAAATGGCCTCCAGCACCGGCTGCTGCAACGCGCGTATCGCCTCGCCGCCGACCAGCACCTGATGCGTCACATCCAGCGGCACCAGCACGATCGGCAGCGCCGAACTGAGCACCTGATCCGCCGCGTGCGGATCTTTCCAGATATTGAATTCGCTGAAGGGCGTGACGTTGCCCGCATGCCCGTCGGTGCCAAAGGCGCCGCCCATGATCACCAGCTCTTTTACCTTCGAGACGATCTCCGGCGCCTGGTTAAGGGCGCTGGCGATATTGGTCAACGGACCGATCGCCACCAGCGTAATTTCGCCGGGGCGCGCGTTAACGCTGCGAATAATAAACTCGACGGCGTTCTCCGCTTCGCCGCTAAAAGGGTTAGCGAACACGCCGCCCAGCCCGTCGGCGCCGTGAACCTGCGCGGCGGGCGCGGTCGGCGCAAGCGCAAGCGGGCGCGAACAGCCGCGATAAATCGGCGCGTCGATCGCCATTTTCTGACAAAACAGGCGGGCGTTTTTCACCGCCTGATCCACCGTCACGTTGCCGAATACGGTCGTTATGCCCAGCAGCCGTTGCGTGCGGGCGGCATAGGCGAGCGCGAAAGCGTCGTCCACGCCGATATCGGTATCCAGAATAATGTCGCGCACCTGTTTTCTCCCCCGGTTTAGGTTGTCGCCTGCAGCATCGACGATTAGGCGAACGGCGGCAAGCGGACCTTTGATTCAGAGCCATGATTAATTAGCAAAGCATATAAAACCGGCCCCCTTGTCCGCCCCCACAGGTTTATTCAACGCCCAATCCTTACCTGCCGCTTCAATTCCTTTTTGAATTAATGAGTTATAAAACATGGCGGCTGCCTTTAGCGATATGCGAACAAAATATCAGCAACTATTTTGTGATTGCTCTCAATAATTGGCGCCTCGCGGCTATCAGGGAAATAGTTAAGCCGCTAATGTCAGCCAGGTTTGCTGAATTTCATTATCACCGCTCGTACAGCGCTATCTGATTTGCATTTCGCACTCAATACCGTCGGGAAGGTTAAAAATGGCAATTAAAAGCAATCCACAGGATATTGATAAACTAATCGATTTGGTCGGCGGGAAGGGCAATATCGCCACCGTCTCTCACTGTATTACGCGCCTGCGATTCGTGCTTAACGAACCGGCGAAAGCGAAGCCGGCCGAAATAGAAAAGCTGCCGATGGTAAAGGGTTGCTTTACCAACGCCGGGCAGTTTCAGGTAGTGATCGGCACTGACGTGGATGACTGGTATCAGCTGCTGTTGAAGCAGACCCAGCTAAGCGGAACAGATAAAGAGAGCGCCAAGCGCGTGGCGCGGCAAAATATGAAATGGCACGAGAGCCTGATTTCCCATTTCGCTGAAATCTTCTTTCCCCTGCTGCCCGCGTTAATCAGCGGCGGTCTGGTGTTGGGTTTTCGTAATCTCATCGGCGATCTGCCGCTGTATAACAACGCGCCGCTTACCGAGGCGTCGACGGCCTGGAAAAGCATTTATGACTTTTTATGGCTGATCGGCGAAGCAATCTTTTTCTATATTCCGGTGGGCATCTGCTGGTCGGTGGTGAAAAAAATGGGCGGCACGCCGATTCTCGGCATTGTGTTGGGCATTACGCTGGTTTCGCCGCAGCTGATGAACGCCTATCTGCTTGGGCAGCAGACGCCGGAAGCATGGGATTTCGGCTAGTTCGCGATTGATAAGGTCGGCTACCAGTCGCAGGTGATCCCGTCGATTCTGGCGGGCCTGACGCTGGCGTGGATAGAGCTGAAGCTGAAGCGTATCGTACCAAACTATCTGACGCTGGTAGTGGTGCCGGTAGTATCGCTGCTGGTGGCGGTGTTTCTGGCGCACACCATTATCGGGCCGTTTGGCCGCATCGTCGGCAACGGCATCGCATGGGGCGTTAGTCACCTGATGACCGGGCCGTTCGCGCCGGTAGGCGCGGCGCTGTTTGGCTTCCTCTATGCGCCGCTGGTCATTACCGGCGTGCATCAGACTACGCTGGCGGTGGATTTGCAGCTGATCCAGAACCTCGGCGGCACGCCGGTCTGGCCGGTTATCGCGCTCTCCAATATGGCGCAGGGCTCCGCGGTGCTGGGCATTATTTTTATGAGCAAGAAAACCAACGAGCGCGAAATCTCGGTGCCTGCCGCCGTCTCCGCCTATCTTGGCGTAACGGAACCGGCGATGTACGGCATTAATATGAAATATCGCTTCCCCATGCTGTGCGGGATGATCGGATCCGCCTGCGCTGGATTGATTTGCGGGCTGGCCGGGGTAATGGCGAACGGCATTGGCGTCGGCGGCCTGCCGGCGATCCTGTCGATCAAAACCGCGTACTGGTCGATCTTCGGCACCGCGATGATTGTCGCAATTGTGGTGCCGCTGCTGTTAACCATGGCGGTTTATAAGCGCAAGCACGCTACCGGCAAGCTGTTGGTAGTATGAGCCGCAGTTGAAAAAACGGCGGCGCAGGCCGCCGCCGTGCGGGTTAAAAGTATTTCAGCCAGCGGATATCGCGCCGCTGCTGTTTCAGGCGGCTGAAGCGGCGCACCGGCCACCAGAGCAGCAACGCCAGCGCCAGCATGCAGAGCCACAGCTGCCAGACGGCGTCGAAGCCGAACCAGTCGCCCTGGTTTTTCCCCCAGCGCGCTTCGGCCAACAGGTAGAGCGCCTTCAACACGTAGAGATGCAGCAGATAGAAAAACATCGGCGCGCTGCCGAACACCGCCAGCCAGCCGATAAAGCGGCTCTTCTCTTCCACGCGTTCAAACAGCGCCAATAAGGTCAGCCCCACGCCCAGCGTCAGGCAGAGAAACAGCAGCGAAGGCGGATATTTGGTGATATTGAAAAACGCCATCGCGCTTTCGCCCAGCGTCGTGCCCGCCTGCAAGGGTTTTTCGCCGTAGCCATTGATCAGACGCAGCGCCGCAAACAGGCCGAGCAGACCCGCAGCGGCGGCGAACAGCGCCCGGCCTCGCTGCGCGCTGCGCCAGCCAGGTTGCCAGAGCTGTCCGGCGCAGTAGCCCAGCGCGATTACCCCGACCCACGGCAGCAACGGATAAGAGGTGCGCATCCGCAGCGTATCGCCGATCTCAATCCAGCCGCGATCGTGCAGAATCGCCCACGGCAGATGCCACGGCGAGCCTGGCGCGGCGTGAATGCCGTCGAGCAGGTTATGTCCCGCCACCAGCAGCACGCCGACCGCGGCGATCGCCCACAGCGGCAGCCACAGCAGCGCGCTCAGCGCCAGCATGCTCAGGCCGATAGCCCAGATCACCTGCAAATAGAGGACTTCAGGCGGGAAGCTAAAGGTCCAGGCGAAGTTAACCAGCGTCAGCTCCAGCGCGATCAGCACCACGCCGCGCTTCAGCAAAAACAGCGAAACCGCTTCGCGGCTCTGCTTTTTCTGCTGATAGAGCGCGGCGGAAAGGCCCGTCAGAAAAACGAATACCGGCGCGCACAGGTGCGCCAGCGTGCGGCTGATAAACAGCGCCGGATCGGTGTGCGCGACATCGATCGGATCGGACAGCTGTTTATGCAAAAAAAAGGTTTCGCGTACGTGATCCAGCAGCATCAGCAGGATCACCAGGCCACGCAGCGCATCGATGGCCTGCAGGCGTTGAACGAGCTTATCGGACATATCCATTTCCCAGAAGACTAAAGGCGAAATGTTATATCATAACAAAAAGCAGCGACTCAACGATCTTTACCTGGAACGGCGGCTAAGGAGAGACGCGCAACGCCTGCTGGCCTGGCGCTATTGTCTGACGCGCCCGGCGCGGCTAAAATCAGCGGCATCAAGGTGATGGCGTGCCACCTTTCCTGACCGCGGCTCTTCAGAGCGCTGATGACGCCTGACGCGACGCTTTCTTAACGGGAAGGTGTGCCGCATGTCAGGACGTCGACCTCTTCCTCTATGCGACATACCCTGTGAATCATTCCTTTTACTTTCTGGACCTTAACGGCGATGTTGAAATCGATGCTGGCGGTAATGCTGGGAGGCGCGGCGGGCTGTACGCTGCGCTGGTTAATCTCTTTACGCTTTAACGCCCTGTTTCCCAGCCTGCCGCCCGGCACGCTGCTGGTAAACCTGCTGGGCGGGCTGATTATCGGGATGGCCACCGCCTGGTTTATGAAAAATCCGCAGCTGTCGCCGGAGTGGAAGTTGCTGATCGTGACCGGGCTGTGCGGCGGCCTGACCACCTTCTCTACCTTTTCCGTTGAAATCATGACGCTGATGCAGAGCGGCAAATACCTCTGGGCGATGGGGCATGTGCTGACTCATGTCATTGGGTCGCTGCTGATGACCTTCGCCGGTTTTATGCTGGTTAACCTGCTGGGTTAGGTCAGCGCAGCGATCGCCTTCTACAGTTAAACAGGGCGGCGCGTCTGCGGGCGCGCCGGTTTTCCCGCTAACAAGGAGGGACTATGACGACTAACCGTACATTTCTTAACCTGGTGCTGCTTTCCGGCGACGCGCAGACGCAGCTGCAGGCGGCGAAAGAGGCCGGTTTCGATGAGGTGGAGATCTGGCAGGAAAGTATCGAATCGGCGGATGGCGGCGCGACGGCGGTGCGTGAACGGGCGCAACAGCTTGGCATGGGCTTTACCAACTGCCAGGTGCTGCGCGATTTCGCCGGCGCGCCGCTGACGCTGCGCGCTGAAAAACGTCAGGAGGCGCAGCGATTTTTCCGGCTGGCGCAGGCGATTGGCTGCGATACGGTGCAGGCGCCCGCCTGTACGCGCGACGACTGCCAGGCGGCGCTGATCGACGAGGATTTACGCTGGCTCTCCGCTGAAGCGGCGCGCCACGGCCTGCGGATTATGTATGAGCCGATGGCCTGGAGCCGCGTCGATAACCGGCTGGAGCCGACCTGGCGACGACTGGAGCGGCTCGATTTGCCTAACGTCGGGCTGGTGGTAGATCTGTTTCATATCGCCGCGCGCGGCGACGACGCCAGCGTGCTGGAGAGCATTCCGGCAGAGCGGATTTATGAAGTGCAGCTGTGCGATATGGCCGAGGCGGTGACGCCGGGCGATATGGCGCATCTGGTGGATACGGCGCGCCATCGTCGGCTGTTGCCCGGCGACGGCAATCTGCCGGTGGCGGAATATGTCGCCGCGCTGAAGCGCAAGGGCTACCGTGGGCCGGTCGGCATAGAAGTGTTTAACGATCAGCTGCAACAGCAGCTGCCGACGCGCGCGGCACAGCAGGCGTTTGCCGCGCTAAGCCGTTGTTGGTCATAGCGGCCGATGTCGTGAGCGCGGCGAGCGAGCCTCATCCGTCGCATTCAGAAAACCGCTGGCGACAGCGGTAAGCGCTGAAGGAGATTATCTGCGCGGACGGGAGCGAACCGCCGGATTACAGTCGGCTGCCGACGCCGAAGCAGCGGGCGATAAAGGCCACTGCCCGCTGCGCGCCTGCGCCGGAAATCGTGTGGCCGATGCCCGCTTCATACTGTGTCTCTACCGGCACGCCTGCCGCCTTCAGCCGCAGCGAGGCGGATTCGCTCTCTTCCCAAGGGATCACCGCGTCGACCCTGCCGTGCACCAGCAGCACCGGCGCGTGGCGCACCGGCATCAGTGGTTCGGGCGTTGCCAGTCGGCCGGAAAAAGCCACCACGCCCGCCAGCGGCCAGCGCCCGGAAGCCAACGCGTCCAGCGCCATACTCGATCCCTGAGAAAAACCCACCAGCAGCACGTTTTCCGGTTCGGTGACCTGATGCGCGCTCAGCAGACCGTGCAGCGTTTTGTCAAAGGCGGAGCGGGCGGCGATCACGCGTTCGGCACGGTTCTGCGGCGTAATGCCGTCAAGGCTGAACCACTGGTAGCCGGGGCCGTGATCGAAGCGAAAGGGCGCGTCGGGCGCGGCGAAGGCGGTGGCGGGCAACAGGGGGGCCCAGTGCGGGCCAAGCCCGGCCAAATCGTCGCCGTTGCTGCCGACGCCGTGCAGAAAAATCACCAGTTTTTTTGTCATCTTCGCCTCCGCATAGAAAGTTTTAGCATGCGCTTTTACGCCGCAGAGTTAAACCCTCGCGCCAAATTGCACTAAGCTCAGAGACTCGTCGATTAAAAAGTGAGCGTGCGTATGCTGTTTCGCCGTTTCGAACGTTACATCAACATTTTTCAGGATGCCCCCGGCGAGGCGCCGCCTGAAACCGTATGGGCCTTCTACCGTTATTTCCTGCGTCAGGTATGGCGCAGCTTCGCCGCGCTGCTAACGGTTGGGCTGATTACCTCGTTGATTGAAGTAGCGCTTTACCGCTATCTTAGCCAGCTGATCGATATGGTTAACGCCTCGACGCCGGCCAGCTTCTTTCACGAGCACTGGGGCACGCTGCTGTGGATGGCGGCGGTGGCGATGATTCTGCGTCCGATGTTTATCGGCCTGCACGATCTGCTGATCCACCAAAGCATCGGGCCCAGCCTTGGCAGCCTGATCCTCTGGCAGAATCACAGCTACGTGCTGCGCCAGAGCCTGAAGTTTTTCCAGAATGATTTTTCCGGGCGCATCGCGCAGCGCATTATGCAAACCGGCAACGCGCTGCGTGATTCGGCGGTGCAGCTTGTCGACGCCATCTGGCACGTTTCTATCTACGCCATCACCTCGCTGGTGCTGTTCGCCGAGGCGGACTGGCGGCTGGTGCTGCCACTGATTATCTGGATCGTCGCTTACGCCAGCACGCTGCGCTACTTCGTGCCGCGCATCAAGGCGCGCTCGGTGGTTTCGTCTGAAGCGCGCTCTAAACTGATGGGCTGCATTGTCGATGGCTACACCAATATCACCACCCTGAAGCTGTTCGCCCATACCGATCTGGAGCAGCGCTACGCGCAGGAAGCGATCGGCGAGCAGACCGAAAAAACCCAGCACGCCAGCCGTATGCTGACCAGCATGGACGTGACGCTTTCCACGCTGAACGGCCTGCTGATTGGCGGGACCTGCGGCCTGGCGCTCTGGCTGTGGAGCGAATCGCTGATTACCGTCGGCGCGATCGCGCTGGTTACCGGGCTGGTGATCCGCATCGTCAATATGTCCGGCTGGATCATGTGGGTGGTGAACGGTATTTTCGACAATATCGGCACGGTGCAGGATGGCCTGACCACCATCGCGCAGCCGCTGAGCGTTACCGACGCGCCGGACGCCAAACCGTTGCGCGTCCAGCAGGGCGCCATCCGTTTTGACAGCGTGCGCTTTGACTACGGCGGCGGTCGTCAGGTGATCAACGATCTGCATCTCGATATTAAACCGGGCGAGAAGATCGGGCTGATTGGCCCGTCGGGCGCCGGGAAATCGACGCTGGTCAACCTGCTGCTGCGGCTGTATGACCTGAACGGCGGCCGCATTACCATCGACGGGCAGGATATCGCCAGCGTCACGCAAACCAGCCTGCGCGCGCAGATCGGCATGATCACCCAGGACACCTCGCTGCTGCACCGTTCGATTCGCGATAATCTGCTGTATGGCCGTCCCGACGCCAGCGAAGCGGAGTTGTGGACCGCGATTCGTCGCGCGCGCGCCGAAGAATTTATTCCGCTGCTGTCCGATAATCAGGGGCGCAGCGGGCTGGACGCGCACCTCGGCGAGCGCGGCGTGAAGCTCTCCGGCGGGCAGCGTCAACGTATCGCCATCGCCCGCGTGCTGCTGAAAGACGCGCCGATTCTGATCATGGATGAGGCGACCTCGGCGCTCGATTCCGAAGTCGAAGCGGCGATTCAGGAGAGCCTGGAGACGTTGATGGAGGGCAAAACGGTGATCGCCATCGCCCACCGTTTATCCACCATCGCCCGGCTCGACCGTCTGGTGGTGCTGCAAAATGGCAGGATTATCGAAATCGGCAACCATCAGCAGCTGCTGGCGCAGAACGGGCTCTATGCCCGCCTGTGGCGGCATCAGACCGGCAACTTCGTCGGCGACTATTAAGCCTGTTATTCACCCCGGCGGTAGGGGAGCGACGCGCGCGCTTCCTCCGCCCACTGGCGCACGCCTTCCCGCTCCTGCTGCAAGAAATCCGCTATCGCCATCTGCAATCCCTCGTGGCGCAGGTAGTGCCACGAGCGGGTTATCACCGGCTCAAAGCCGCGCACCAGCTTATGCTCGCCCTGCGCGCCCGCGTCGAAATGGCGCAGCCCGTTAGCGATAGCGAACTCCATTCCCTGCCAGAAGCAGGTTTCGAAATGCAGCCGGTCAAATTCCGCCAGGCAGTCCCAGTAGCGGCCGTAGAGCGTATCGTCGCTGAGCAGGCTAAAGGCCATCGCCACCGGCTGCGCCTCGCGCTGGGCGAAAACCACGCGGATCGCCGTTGGCATCCGCGCCGCCAGCAGGCTGAAGAAGTCGCGCGTCAGGTAGGGCAGCTGGCCGCGCACCGCGTAAGTGTTGGCGTAGCAGCTGTAGACGAAATCCCATTGCGCCTCGCTCAGTTCGCCGCCGCTGAACCACTGAAAGGTGATGCCGTTTTCAGCCACCTGCGCGCGCTCTTTGCGGATCTGTTTACGCTTGCGCGACATCAGCGTATCAAGGAAATCCTGAAAATCGCGGTAGCCGGGATTATGCCAGTGGTACTGGCAGCCGAGGCGCTCCAGCCAGCCGGGCTGCGTCGCCAGCAGCGCATCGCCGCGCGCGTCGGTGAAATTGATATGCGCGCCGGAGAGGCCGTGCCGCGCCAGCGTTTCCGGCAGCGCCTCCAGTAGCGCCGTCAGCGCCTGTGCGTCGCCCAGCAGCCGCGGCCCGCTGACCGGGCTGAACGGCACCGCGCCCAGCCATTTCGGATAGTAGCGAATACCGGCGCGGCGGCAGGCGTCCGCCCAGCTGTGGTCAAAGACATATTCGCCCCAGGAGTGGCTTTTGCCGTAGCCGGGCAGCGCGGCGCGCAGGCGCCCCTGTTCGAACCAGGCGAGATGCGCCGGCTGCCAGCCGCTTTCCGCGCCGACGCTGCCGCTCTCTTCCAGCGCGCTGAGAAAGGCGTGACGTAAAAAGGGCTGAGTGTCGGACAGCAGGCTGTCCCAGTCGTCGGCGGAAACGGCGTTAAGCGAAGCAAGAAAGGAGAGCGACATCAACAGACTCCGGCAGAGAGCGGGCCGCCTGGCGACGGCCCGCCCGAAAGTGAATATTCACCTTAGCATATTCCCGCGCGCAACCGCTTAGTCGCTGTTCTCACGCATGTTCAGCGCCAGCGCGCTGGCCGGATCGAACAGCGACAGGCTTTCGATCTGGTCGAGCAGGATAACCTTGCGGAACGCCAGCGCCGACTGCGGCTCCGACGTCAGCGTAATGTCATGTTTGGCGTACCAGGCGCTGTAGTTATGCTCCACAATCAGGTCGAGCGTTTTGCTGTCGCGGTAGCCGCTCAGCATCGGGATCAGCACCACGTTATTGGCGTCGGCGCTGTCGAAGGACGAGGTGTGGATCATGCCGATATAAATGCGATGCGAGGTAAGGGTGATCCACGCCAGCTCTCCCTGTTCCATGCACTGATAGAGCAGATGCTCCACGCCGTTGGAGCGCGACAGCGAATTATAAAGCTCGCGGCGGCCCTGACCGTCGAGACGCGCGCTGCCCGCCCAGTTGGAGCGATAGAGGCAAAACAGCACGGCGAAGGTGAGCATAATCACTACCGGCGCCTGGATGCCGAGAAAGCTCCAGTTCATAAACTCGATGTGGTAGCTGTGATGCTCCGCGCCGAAATAGTGCGGAAACGCGTTCATGGTGGCGGACGCGGCCAACAGCAGCAGCCAGATAATGGCGGTAGCGATAACGCCCTGAATCACGAAAATACAGCCGTAAAGCGCCACCAGAAAATAGACGTCCCAGCCGAAGGTGCGTTTGAATTTAAAACGGGTGGAGAGGTCGCGGCTGCTGTACCAGTAACCGCAGACCATCAGCACCATAAATATCGCCGTTCCCATTTTATGCCCTCTTCAATGCTTCAACGTGGCGGGCAAAATCGTTCTGCACCTCCTTGCTGTGGATATTGACCATCGCGCTGCCGTTTTCATCAATAATGATGCGATCGCCATCGTCAATAGAGTCCTGAACGTCATCCTGGGACATCACCTGAAGCAGTTTCTCCGGGCTGGTAAAGAGTGAGCGAATCAGCTTTAACATTTATTTTCCTCCTTTCACCACTAGTGTAGGAAGGGATGGCGGCTTTGGGACGGGATCAGTCTGAATCGAAGGCGAAACGGCAAAAAAAACGGGCGCGGCGGCGCGCCCGTGGCAAAAATCAGAAATCGACGCTGGCTTTCAGTACAATTTCGCGCGGTTCGCCGACGGTGACGCGCAGATTGTTGCCGCTGGAGGAGTACCAGGTGCTGTCGAACAGGTTTTTGACGTTGACCTGCCATTTCACGCGATAGCTGTCGATCGGCGTGGTCCAGGCGACGAAGGCGTCGGCAACGGTATAGTCGTCGAGATAAAAACTGTTGGCGGCGTCGCCCGGACGGCGGCCGACGTAGCGCGCGCCGATGCCTGCGCGCAGATCGTCCGCGGGCAGCAGGCCGGTCGCGCCGAAGTCGTTAGTCAGGAACAGCGCCGCGGTGTGGCGCGCCACGTTAGTTAGCTCGTTGCCGCGGTTCTCCGGGTCAGCGGTGACGCGCGCGTCGGTGTACGCATAGCTGCCCACCAGACTCAGGGTTCGGGTCAGGCTGCCCGCCAGATCCAGTTCGACGCCCTGCGAGCGTACTTTGCCTGCGGTGCGCGTAACGCTTTCGCCATCCACCAGTTCGCTCACCATCACGTTGCGTTTGTGAATGTCATACAGCGCCAGCGTGCCGGTGACGCGGCCAGGCAGATCGATCTTTGCGCCCACCTCCCAGGCTTTGCCCAGCTCCGGCGGTGGAGGCGGGCATCTGGTCGTAAACCGGCTGATAAACGTTGAAGCTTTTGTCTTTCGCGCCGCGGATCATGTCGCCGCGAAAGGTGCGGTCCGCTTCATAATCGAAGCCGAACAGCAGCTGATGGTTGACGCGTCCCCAGTCGACGTCGCCGTTCAGCGTCAGCTGCACCATCTGCGAGCGGCTCTGCGCATCAACGGTGGCGTCCGCCTGGCGTGTCAGCACGCCGGTTTCGGCGTTAAAGGCGGTGGCGCGCCTGGCTGTCGCTGTAGGTATTGCGGCTGAAGGCCCAGGTGAGCTGCGAGCGCCAGCGGTCGTTCAGCATCTGGTCGAGCTGGAAGCTCAGGGTATCCTGATCGCCGCGCGTGGCGTTGTAATGCTCGTCGAAGCGGCGCTCGCGCGGGACATCTACCGGTTTGCCGCTGCGCGGATCGATGACCGTGCCGCGATCGAACGGCGTAAGGTATTCCATATGCTCCCAGGCGACGCGCACGGTGGTGGACTCGCCATACCACATCAGAGAAGGGGCGATCACCGTCTGACGCTGGCGGCCGAAGTTGCGCCAGTGGTCGGTTTCATCATCAGAATGCCTCCGGGAAACCCTGGCCTTCAGGCCGGGGAGGAAAGGAGGCGGTTTTCCGACTAACTGTCTTTTGCATAATCACATTTTCCTCTTTAGTATGTGAAGACATGAAACGCGCATATAAATACCGGTTTTACCCGACAACTGAGCAGGTTGAACTTTTAGCTCAGACGTTCGGCTGTGTGCGCTTCGTCTACAACTCCATCCTCCGCTGGCGTACCGATGGGTGATGCTGCCAACTTACTGATTTAGTGTATGATGGTGTTTTTGAGGTGCTC